>Ga0209826_1001175_pt1 | contig 18356 bp, 17 predicted proteins | sample GOMGulsemesocosm_5_FD_184637 | JGI IMG/M metagenome (GOLD analysis project Ga0209826, IMG submission 184637) | Methane-oxidizing microbial communities from mesocosms in the Gulf of Mexico - GOM15C Gulf of Mexico (SPAdes) (version 2) | ecosystem: Environmental > Aquatic > Marine > Cold seeps... | reverse complement strand
TAACTCAGTATTATGTTTATTCATGCTCTGCTTTTGGGATAGATAGTGGTTTGGCGATTACTATCAGATCAAATTCAGAGCATGAATTCAATTGTTTTATTCCTTAAGATCCAACCTATGAATTATTATTAGTTGTCGCATGCTGCGATAAAGGAAAACCCATGGTTTCGGTGCGTAAATCTCATCAAGTTGTTAGTACTACTTTCCAGCACTGGCTGGCTGAACTTGCTTTGCCTGAAAGTAAGCAGCAAGCACTGCTACAATTATGGCAAACAGTGTCCGTCAGCTTTCAAAAGCGTGAAGATTGTTTGCTAAAAGCCATGGAAATGGTGGAAATTTTATCAACCCTTAATCTTGATAAAGACTCACTAATTGCGGCATTTTTGACGCCTCTATTAGAAAAAGAATTCATTACTAAAGAGTTTGTTAGTGAGCATTTTAGCAACGAGGTTGTTTTGCTTTGCCGAGGCGTTGAGCAAATGGCGGCGATTAAAGAACTAAGTAAAGGGCAAGGTCTTAGCCACAGCAATATTACTCAAAACAGTACCACTCAAGTTAACGCGGGTAATATTGATAATATTCGTCGTATGTTATTGGCTATGGTGGAAGATGTACGAGCTGTGGTTATTAAACTTGCTGAGCGTTTATGCGATTTACGCAGCCAAAAAAACAATGATGAAGAAAGCCGTGTTTTAGCCGCGAAAGAAAGTGCCAACATCTACGCGCCACTCGCTAATCGTTTAGGTATTGGCCAACTGAAGTGGGAATTGGAAGATATTTCTTTTCGCTACCTTCATCCGCAAGTTTATAAAAAAATAGCAAAATTGTTAGATGAAACTCGCCTTGATCGGGAACAATATATGCGTGACTTTGTTGGTAACTTAAACCAGCAGTTACAAGATTTACACATCAAAGGCACAGTATACGGCCGACCCAAACATATTTACAGTATCTGGAAAAAAATGCAGCAGAAGTCGCTCGATTTTGAGCAATTATTTGATGTGCGTGCCGTGCGAATTGTCGTTGATGAAATTCAAGATTGTTATTCAGCTTTAGGTATTGTCCATACTCAGTGGCGCCATTTAGGCAATGAGTTTTCTGATTATGTTGCCACGCCAAAACCCAATGGTTATCAATCTATTCATACCGTCGTCCTTGGCCCTGATGGCAAATCGATAGAAATACAAATAAGAACGGAGCAAATGGATGAAGATGCCGAGCTCGGTGTTGCTGCGCATTGGCGTTATAAAGAAGGCGCAGCAAAGGGTAAAAGTAATGATAAAGCGGCTAGCTTTGATGAAAAAGTTGGCTGGTTAAGGAAAATTCTTCAATGGCAAGATGACGTTTCCGAAAGTGGCGCATTGCTTGAAGAGTTACGCAGCCAAGTCTTTGAAGATAGAATTTATGTATTCACGCCTGGGGGCGATGTTATTGACTTGCCAATGGGGGCAACACCGTTAGATTTTGCCTACTATATTCATTCCAATGTTGGGCATTGCTGTATTGGCGCTAAAGTATTTGGCAAAATTGTGCCTTTTACTCATCGATTACAAACGGGCGATCAAGTTGAAATACTCACTAGTAAACAAGCAAATCCAAGCCGTGATTGGTTGAATCCTAATTTAAATTATATTCATTCATCAAGAGCGAGAGCGAAAGTTCAGCATTTCTTCAAGCTGCAAGATCGAGACAAATACCTTGCACAAGGTAAAGAGTTACTTGAAGGTGAACTCGCTAAATTAAGCCAGGTAGCGATTAATCAAGCAGATTTTAAAGAAGTAGTAGCACGCTTTAATGTGAAAACTATTGATGATTTATATGCGGCGATAGGCTCAGGTAATGCTCGCTTACAGCAAGTTGTTAATTATTTTGTGCTATTGGATGGTAAGTTAAAACCAGCCGCTGAAATCGACCCACAAAGCTTAGTGAAGCAACCGTCAATAGATAAGAAAACCTCGTCAGACAATAATGGTATCACGGTGTCAGGGGTTGGTAATTTACTCACCCACATGGCTAAATGTTGCTCGCCTGTACCGGGTGATAACATTTTAGGCTTTATCACCCAAGGTCGTGGTATTTCTGTACACAGGGTTGATTGTGAACAACTCGCTAACGCGCTAAATCAACAACCTGAAAGGGAAGTAGAAGTGCAGTGGGGCATTGATGATAAGCAAAGTTATCAAGCAAGCACACAAATTATTGCCAGTGACAGGCAAGGATTATTTCGTGATATATCCACCATTATTGCCAATGAAAAAGTGAGCATCGTCGGCATTGAAAGCCACAGTGATAGCGCTAAACAAACCATGAGTATGACGGTGAAAATGGAAGTGACTAGTAGCGAGTTACTCACTAGAGTGCTAGATAAACTACGACAACTTGATGATGTTGTTGAAGTAAAACGATTGTAGAACGCTCTTTAGGATGTCGAAAACTTATAGAGCCTAAATGATAAAAATTTGAGATTTAAATGTTAAATAAAGCACCATCAATAGAAAAACTCCGTTGGATTATGACCAAGCTTCGTGATCCAAATACCGGTTGTCCTTGGGATGTTAAACAAAACTTCGCCTCAATTACCGCCCATACCATTGAAGAAGCTTATGAAGTGGTTGATGCCATAGAGCAAAATGATTTTGCCGAACTCAATAAAGAGCTAGGTGATTTGTTATTTCAAGTGATTTTCTATAGCCAACTTGGTCAAGAGCAACAGTTGTTTGATTTTGATAGTGTTGTTGCCGCTATTTGTGAAAAGCTTATTCGTCGTCACCCCCATGTTTTCAGTGATGCTGATTTAAGCACTGATGCGCAAATAAAAGCGAACTGGGAAAGTGAGAAAGCCAGCGAGCGCCAAGCTAAGCACAATCAGACAGAGCTTAGTATTCTTGCTGATATTCCGAAAAATCTCCCCGCCTTATCGCAAGCGGCAAAAATTCAAAAACGTTGTTCACACGTGGGTTTTGATTGGCATGATATTAATGATGTTTTCGCAAAAATTGAAGAAGAGGTTTTGGAAGTAAAAGAAGAATTAGCGGCTGAAGACATTAATCAAGCTGCTTTAGAGGAAGAAATTGGCGATTTAATGTTTGCGGTAGTGAATTTATGTCGTCATGCCAAGCAAGATCCCGAAACATTGTTGCGCCGTGCTAATCAAAAATTTACTAAACGCTTTCATGGTGTCGAAGCACAAGTCAGTCAATCAGGGCAGAGTTTTGCCCAACATGATTTAGAGCAATTAGAGCAATATTGGCAGCAAGTAAAAAAACAAGAAAAATAACCGAGAGAGATAATGACCAAACTTTTATTATCAACGATTGCTTTAGGAAAAAGTCTACAGGTTGAAAACAGCCACGTAACCATAGGCTTAACTAATCCTAAAAGTCCTAGTAATGTTGGCGCAGTCATGCGTGCAGCGGGTTGTTATAGTGTTGAACAAGTACTTTATACCGGGCAACGTTATGCCAATGCAGTAAAGTTTAATGGCTCAAAACATAATACCGACACCAAAAATGCCCGTGATAAAATTCCATTACAGGCGATAGATGATTTTGAAAATGTTAAGGCAATACTGGACAATTTGCCACAAGCAACTAAAGTTATTTGTGTAGATCTAGTGGAAGGCGCAATACCGCTGCCACATTTTCAACACCCTGATCAGGCGCTTTATATTTTTGGTCCAGAAGATGGCACTATTAGCCAAAAAGTAATTGATAACGCTGATGATGTCGTTTACGTGCCTACTGTGGGATGTATGAATTTAGCGGCTTCAGTGAATGTTTTACTTTACGACCGATTAGCAAAGTCATTAATTAATAAAAACCAGACTGCAAGTGATACCACCTTGATTAGAAAAAGCCGAGATACCAACAATAAAGTCAGAGTAAATAAGGCTAATTCGACATACGACAATGGATGAAAAGTAGGGAGTAAGTTGTGGAGCAGAACCAGCAATCAGTAATAAAACCAACCATGGTCATAGAGTCTTTAGTAATAGATGAGTGTCCTGTACCTATTTCTACTCGCAGTAAAATAAAGGTTCTTTGCTGGAAAATAGCGGGACTGTTATGTGTGGGCTTAGCCATATTAGGGGCAATATTGCCTATTTTACCGACCACTGTTTTTCTTATTATGGCCACGGCTTGTTTTGCAAAATCGTCACCGCGAATGCAGAAAAAATTACTTAATAATAAAACTTTTGGACCACTTATTCATGAATGGCAACAGCATCGCAGTATTCCACGGAAGGCCAAAAGAATAGCGCTATTAACCATTGTTTTATCAGTGTTTTGGTCGGGGTTTTTACTTCAGAGTATGATGCTAACAGCGCTTGTCATGCTGTTAGTCATTGGGCCTTTTATCTTTTTATGGCGCTTACCTATTAGTAAGTGATCACCATAGCATAGTGCTTTCCAGAGGTTGATTTTTTAAAACATCTACACTAAGCAAGTGCTTTTGCTACTAGCGCAGATAAATGCTCAGGTAAAGTCAATTTCAGGGCAATATTATGAGCATCTTCCGACATTTTCTTCCAGGTTAATTGCACAATACGAACAATTTTAGCTTCGTTGTCTTTTTCGATATATTGACTAGCAAAGTCATCAAAATAATGTTCAAGAAAGACTAAACAAGCCACGTCTTCTAACGTTTGGCTATCTGAGTTGAGTTGGCTAGAACTTTTATCTCTTAAGTTTTCTTTGCAAATAATTGAAGCCGTTTGTGCTGCTTGCTCTGCGCTATAACCAAGTTTTTGCATGGTGGTTGCGGTTAGTTCAGCATGAAACTTTCCTAAAGCAATACGCCATTGATAATAGCCAGCCTTGCCTTGTTCAAATTCACTGCGTTTTAAATGCCAACGTTTAACATGCTGAGCGCGTACCGCTATTTGTAATAGCTCGCTTGCTTGTGGCCAATGCTGCGTTAAGCAGGCCGTCATTCGTTGACCATATATCAATTCTTTAGGGTGCTGTTCACCGTCTGATAGAGTGATATTGACATCTTTACTGTTAATATCATCGATAGCTGATAAGACATTTTTTAATTGGTTTTTCATAGGACATCCATATAGAGAAACATCTCAGTATCATAACGATTTATACTTGATAAAAAAACGCTTATTTTTTCTATTGAATAGCTTGTTGTTATTGTTGTTGGTCTTGGTTTTCAGTATAATGCTTTCCCGTCCTGCTTTATTTATATTTTCCTTGCCATTCATGCGTTTTTTAGTGTTTTCTTAACTAAAATAACCGGCAGTTGCTGGCGATAAGTCAGTCATTTACTTGGTAACTATTTGGTAACTATAAAAAAGCACAAAATTCCTGTTTTTCTTACATCGGTGTAAACATGACAACTAGATATATTTTTGTTACCGGCGGCGTTGTTTCGTCTCTTGGTAAAGGTATTGCGGCAGCTTCATTGGCTGCAATTCTTGAAGCACGTGGTTTAAAAGTAACCATGCTGAAACTAGATCCTTATATTAATGTTGACCCCGGCACCATGAGCCCAATTCAGCACGGTGAAGTATTTGTTACTGAAGATGGCGCAGAAACTGATTTAGATTTAGGTCATTACGAGCGTTTTATTCGTACCAAAATGACCAAGCGCAATAACTTTACTACTGGCCGTATCTATCAAGATATTTTAGCGCGTGAACGTAAAGGTGAATTTTTAGGTGCCACTATTCAGGTTATTCCTCATATTACCAACGATATTAAGCGCCGTGTCATTGAAGGTGCGGAAGGTTATGACGTCGCTATGGTTGAAGTGGGCGGCACTGTCGGTGATATTGAGTCACAACCGTTCTTAGAAGCTATTCGCCAGTTAGCTACAGAAGTGGGCCGTGAACGTGCCATGTTTATGCACTTAACCTTGGTACCTTATATTGCTGCTGCGGGTGAAATTAAAACTAAACCAACGCAACACTCAGTCAAAGATTTACGTTCAATTGGTATTTTTCCTGATATTTTAGTCTGTCGCTCAGACAGACCACTACCCAATTCAGATCGCGCTAAAATTGCCTTATTTTGTAATGTTGAAGAAAAAGCCGTTATCTCGATGCGTGACGTTGACAGTATTTATAAAATCCCAGCGCTATTAAAAGCTCAAGGTACAGATGAACTTGTGGCAAAACGCTTTGGCATAGAAGCTCCTGAAGCTGACTTAACTGAGTGGGAACAAGTTTTATACCAAGAAGCAAACCCTAAGGGTGAAGTTACTATTGGTATGGTGGGTAAATATACAGAATTACCTGATGCTTACAAATCCGTAAATGAAGCATTAAAACATGCAGGACTTAAAAACCAAGTTACCGTTAATATTAAGTACGTTGACTCACAAGATATAGAAGTTAAAGGCACTGAATTATTAAATGATTTAGACGCCATTATAGTGCCGGGTGGTTTTGGTGAACGCGGTGTTGAAGGTAAAATTTTAGCGGCACAATACGCACGGATAAATAAAGTACCTTATTTGGGGATTTGTTTAGGTATGCAAGTGGCATTAATTGAATATGCACGTAATGTGGCAGGCTTAACTGATGCTAATAGTACCGAGTTTAATGCAGAAACACCATATCCTGTAATTGGTTTAATCAGTGAATGGTTAGATGAAGAAGGTCAAGTTGAGTATCGTAGTGAAAACTCTGATTTAGGTGGAACTATGCGTTTAGGTTCACAATTGTGTCACTTGGTGAAAGGTACCAAGGTGTGTGACGTATATGGTAGTGAAACAATTAATGAAAGACACCGCCACCGTTTTGAGGTAAATAATAACTACCGAGAACAATTAAGCAAAGCTGGTTTAGTGTTTTCGGGTTTATCTACGGATAAAAGTTTAGTTGAGGTGATTGAAATACCTGATCACCCATGGTTTGTTGCTGGGCAGTTCCATCCCGAGTTTAATTCAACTCCACGTGACGGACACCCTTTATTTGAAAGCTTTGTTGCGGCTTCTTTTGATTATCAAAAGCAGCAATCTAGCTAATTCAACATAATTACAAACCGTAGCCAAGTGCTGCGGTTTTTTATTTTAGACGATATTTAATTTTAAAGTTTGTAAGGAAAAATAATGTCAAAGATCAGTAAAATTTTAGCGCGCGAGATCATGGATTCTCGTGGTAACCCAACGGTTGAAGCCGATGTTTATTTAGAATCGGGTGCTTGGGGACGTGCTGCTGCACCTTCTGGCGCATCAACAGGCTCTCGCGAAGCACTGGAATTACGTGATGGTGATAAGTCACGTTACTTGGGCAAAGGCGTATTAAATGCTGTAAACGCAATTATAAATAACATCACACCTGCCTTAGTCGGTCAAAGTGCGCTTGAGCAAGCTAATATCGATAAAATAATGATTGATTTAGATGGCACAGAAAATAAAGAACAATTTGGCGCCAATGCTATTTTAGCTGTGTCTTTAGCGGTAGCAAAAGCTGCGGCAGCTGATAAAGGCGTACAATTGTTTGAACATATTGCTGATTTAAACGGCACACCAGGTGTTTATAGCTTGCCTGTACCTATGATGAACATCATCAACGGTGGCGAGCATGCAGATAATAACGTTGATATTCAAGAGTTTATGGTTCAACCTGTCGGAGCTAAAAACTTTACAGAAGCATTACGTATGGGCGCTGAAATTTTTCATGCCCTGAAAAAAGTGTTATCAAGTAAAGGTTTAAATACCGCGGTCGGTGATGAAGGTGGTTTTGCGCCTGATTTAGCGTCTAATGCTGAAGCACTAGCGGTCATTAAAGAAGCCGTTGCTGCTGCAGGTTACACTTTAGGCTCTGATGTCACACTAGCAATGGATTGTGCTGCCTCTGAGTTTTATGATGGCGCTGCTAATGAAGGTAAGGGTATTTACGACCTTAAAGGTGAAGGCAAACAGTTTAGTTCAAATGAATTCTCTGACTTCCTAGCTGACCTTTGTAAAGAATACCCAATAGTATCAATTGAAGATGGTTTAGACGAATCAGACTGGGATGGCTTTAAATACCAAACAGACTTATTGGGTGATAAAGTACAAATTGTTGGTGATGATTTATTTGTTACTAACACTAAAATCCTTAAAGAAGGTATTGATAAAGGTGTTGCCAATTCTATCTTAATTAAATTCAACCAAATTGGTTCATTGACAGAAACCTTAGCGGCGATAAAAATGGCGAAAGATGCCGGTTACACTGCTGTTATCTCTCATCGCTCAGGTGAAACTGAAGATGCGACCATTGCTGATTTAGCGGTAGGTACCGCAGCAGGTCAAATTAAAACCGGTTCTTTATGTCGCAGCGACCGCGTTTCTAAGTATAACCAGTTGTTACGTATCGAAGAATTTTTAGGCGATAAAGCTATTTATAACGGTTTATCTGAAATTAAAAGCCAATAACTTGGTTATATAGGTTTGAGTGAACCGAGTCTGAGAAGACTCGGTTTTTTTATGGGAAATTTTATCTTTTCGTCACAATCAAGTATGCTTAAGCGATAACTGTTTGATTTTTAACACCTGATGACACAATCGTCCCTTTGGCAAGATAACAAGCAAAATAATGATTTTGCTGAAATATGTAATGCGCTCTATGAGCGAGAGCTGCGTTTGCTTGCTAATGCTGAAATAACTACGGCTAAAGGCGTTCAAGGGCGTTTAAAAAGTTTATCTCATTATATTAATAGAACCGCAAATTTAATGATCAGGGTAAATGAGCAAAAGCACTCGCCATTAGCGTTAGATGTACAAAATGCAACGTGGTCGGCGAAACAAAGCAGCCACTTACCCTTAGCAGGAGAAGAAGATAGCGTTATTTCCTCTTGGTATTTGGCGTTACTGAACAACGTGAATAAACCTATACTCGGTTTAGTCGCGCCAGTGCTGGTTGATGATCATATTATTGTCGATTGCATTGATGGACTTGATCTTGATAAAAATCGTATTAGAACCAATGTTTCAGGTTGGTTTTCATTAACGCCTTTACCTGAGCAAACCACAGCCAATGTTAATGCGAGACGCTTATTAAAGCCGAATAAAAAAGTTATGCTAGCTGCTTGTGCCGGTCACCGCTGGCAACATCATCAGAGTACAACAAAATTAAGACCTGTTATTCCTTCCTTACGAGAGTTACTGCTTTCTTGTGCCATTAACTGGAAAGACTTTAAACAACCATTAGCCTTATAAATAATAAGTCCATATAATAGTAAAAATTGTAACGTTTTTATGTGTTTTTTAGGTTTTATGCGGGCATTTACCATACTTTTGCTGATCCTCTTAGCTTTATTACAATACCGCCTTTGGTTTGGTAAGAATAGTGTGCCTGATTATTTTGCTTTGCAAGAAGACGTTAGCCGGCAGCAAACCGCGAATGAGAAACTGCAACAGCGTAATAAGCTACTTTATGCAGATACCGATGATTTGAAATTAGGTAGTGAAGCGATTGAAGAACGTGCTCGCAATGAGTTGGGCATGATCAAAGAACATGAAACGTTTTTCCGCCTAATACCCAGTAAAAATACTCGCGGTAAAAATAATTAAAATTAATTCAATTCACCCAAGGAAGTACGTTAATGTTTGAGGCATTTAACCAGCAATTTATCGTTGTTGTACCTGCAGCAGGCGTTGGCAAACGTATGTTAGCGCCATGCCCGAAACAATATTTAAAGATTAATGATGAAGCTATTTTAGTTCATACGGTTAATCGTTTATTGAGTCATAAAAAAGTAGCCAAAATAATTTTAACATTAAGTGATGACGATGATTACTTTGCGCAAACAATGTTAGCCAATAATCCTGATGTTGTCTGCGTGTCAGGGGGGAAAGAGCGGGTTGACTCGGTACTCAATGGCTTATGTGCAGTTGATGAAACTCAATTTCCTTGGGTGTTGGTACATGATGCTGCTCGCCCCTGTGTAAGTCATCAAGACATTGATCTACTTATTGAGCAATGCTTAAGTCAAAACTCGGGCGGCTTATTAGCGGCGCAGGTAGTGGATACTATTAAGCAAAGTGAGAGTCCAAGCACAAACTCAAGCGCAGGCTCAACGGCTAAAGTGTTTAGCACCATAGATCGTAGTTGCTTATGGCAGGCACTAACACCACAAATGTATAAAACTATTGAGTTGAAAAGCGCTATTGAGCAAGCGTTATGTCATGGCATACCAATAACCGATGAGTCTTCGGCAATTGAACTGGCAGGTTTGCCTAGCTTATTAGTGTCATCGAGCCGAGAAAATATAAAAATTACTCGTCCCGAAGATTTGGCTTTAGCTGCTTTCTACCTTAACCAGCAACGTAAAGAAGAGGAAAACAGATGCGCATAGGACACGGTTTTGACGTACATCAATTTGGCGGCTCTGGGCCACTAATATTAGCAGGAGTAGCAGTGCCTTTTGAGCAAGGTTTTATTGCTCATTCTGATGGTGATGTCGCTATTCATGCGCTTTGTGATGCTATTTTAGGGGCGTTGTGTTTGGCTGATATTGGCAATCATTTTCCTGACACCGACGGTCAATATAAGAACATCTCTAGTCGTATCTTATTACGTCATGTGGTTCATTTAATGACAGAAAAAGGCTATCAGTTGGGTAATGCTGATCTCACTATTGTTGCCCAAGCGCCAAAAATGGCACCACACTTATTAGCGATGCGGGAGTGTTTGACTGAAGACTTAAGCTGCCATATTGACCAAATTAATGTTAAAGCGACGACCACTGAAAAACTGGGCTATGTTGGACGTAAAGAAGGGGTAGCGGTGCACAGTGTTGTGCTACTTATTCCTATTGCGCAAGCGATGCCGCCTATGCAAGAACTACAAAGTGTTTAATGCTGCTTTTAAGTAGCACAGTACAATAACTACAGCGTGATCATTTAAGGAAAATAATGTTACCAGAACTTAGCTTTTTACATGGTAAACCAGCATCAACCGGGCTACTAAGAAGTCAGCCCAGTGATTTTAAAGTATTTGAGCAATTACCCTTTTTACCCTGTGGTGAAGGTGAGCATTTATTTATTCATATACGAAAAACGGGCGCGAACACTGTGTTTGTGGCACGAGAATTAGCAAAATATTTTAAATTAAAAGAGCAGCTAGTTTCTTATGCGGGTTTGAAGGATAGGTATGCGGTTACTGAGCAATGGTTTGGCGTACATGTGCCTGGTAAGCAAGAATATGACTTAAGTGACTTAACTATAGAAGGCGTTGAAGTACTTAGTTACCAAAGACATAATAAAAAACTACGTACGGGTGCATTAACGGGTAATCGTTTTGAATTGATTTTACGCGATGTTACTGAGCTCAAAGCGCTGCATGAGCGTTGGATAAATATTGTTGAACAAGGCGTACCTAATTATTTTGGCGAACAACGTTTTGGTATTGAGGGCGGTAATATTGACCGTGCTTTGGCATTATTTTCAGGCACGAAAGTAAAAGATAAAAAGAAGCGAGGCATGTATTTATCTGCGGCACGTTCAGCTATTTTCAACGATATCATCAATGAACGTATCAAAGAAAATGTTTTTACTCAACTGCACGTTGGCGATGTGCTTATGTTAGCAGGCACGCAATCAGTATTTCATCTGGATGAAGTTGATGACAGCATTAAACAACGCTTTGATGAAAAAGATGTCGATATTACTGCCACCATGTGGGGAGCAGGTGAGCTAATGACCAGTGCTGAACCAAAAGCTTTAGAGCAGAAAATTGCCGATCATCATGATGATTTTTCTCAAGGTCTGCCACGCTTTGGCTTAAAACAAGAACGTCGCCGTATTCGATTAGTGATTAAAGACGCAAGTATTGAAGTTTTATCCGACATAGTTGAGTCTAACGCAGCTAAGGCTAGCGATGCATCAGCTAACGATAGTTTACCTGCGGTAAAGATTAAATTCACCTTAGCTGCTGGCTCGTATGCTACCACGGTATTACGTGAGTTAATTAGTTATCAAGATTGTACTCAAAGAGCTGACCCGAAAGTAACTGCCAACACAGAGCAAGGTGATTGATGAACATTTTATTAAGTAATGATGATGGTGTGCATGCGCTAGGTATTAAAGTACTGCAACAAGAGTTAGTAAAACATTTTGCAGTGACGGTTGTTGCTCCCGATAGAAACTGTAGTGGTGCCAGTAACTCCTTAACTTTACTCAACCCCCTAAGGGCGCAAACCCTTGATAATGGTTTTATTTCGGTTAATGGTACACCGACCGATTCAGTACATTTAGGGGTAAGTCAGCTGGTGTCATCAACACCTGATTTAGTGGTGGCGGGCATTAATAAAGGCGCTAATTTAGGAGACGATACCTTATATTCAGGTACCGTTGCCGCCGCAACTGAAGGCAGGCACATGGGTATCCCCGCGATTGCTATATCACTGCTAGGTAGGCATGAACAATATTATCAAACCGCAGCAACCATTACGGCCAACATCATTAAACGTATACAAAAACACCCATTAGCGGTAGATCAAATACTTAATATTAATGTTCCTGACGTGCCTTTATCCGAAATCAAAGGGATAAAAGTTACTCGTCTTGGTCACAGACATAAAGCTGAAACGATGAAAAAAATGCAAGATCCGTGGCAGCGAGATATTTATTGGTATGGCACATTAGGACAAGAGCTTGATGGCGGCGAAGGTACTGATTTTCATGCGGTGGCAAATAATTATGTTTCAGTAACCCCGTTAACGGTTGATATGACCGCACATAGTAGTATAGATAATATGAAAGAATGGATGAATGAAGTGACGTTATGATGACTTACACAAAAACTAGTCGAACAAGCGGAAAATCAAAACGCAGCGGTGAATTACTGGCACAAAAATTACAAGCTGAAGGCATTAATAATCCAGATGTTTTACAGGCTATTGCCAACTCGCCTCGTCATATTTTTATACCGGAAATATTAGCTCATAAAGCTTATGACAATACTGCTTTACCTATTGGGCAAGGGCAAACGATTTCTCAACCTTATATTGTAGCTAAAATGTCGGAATTGTTGCTTGCTGATGGTCGACCTAAAAGTATCTTAGAAATTGGCACAGGTTCAGGTTATCAAACCTCCATTTTAGCGCAGCTTACTGACAAAGTTTTCTCGGTTGAGCGTATTAAATCACTGCAATTTCAGGCTAAACGCTGCTTAAGGGCAATGGACTTGCATAATATTGCCATGAAGCATGGTGATGGTTGGCTAGGCTGGGCAAGTAAAGCGCCATTTGACGCTATAATTGTTACAGCAGGTGCAGCAAGTGTACCGCAAGCATTGTTAGAGCAGCTTGTTGATGGCGGTCGTTTGGTTATCCCCGTAGGAGATCAAACGCAAATACTTAAAATAATCACCCGAGATGGTGATAGTTATAATGAACAGCAAGTGGAAGCGGTTCGTTTTGTGCCTTTAGTGCCAGGAGCATTGTTGTAATGAAAATATTTTCTGCCATTTATGGATGGACGTTAAAATGGGCAGAGCACAAGTTTGCACCCAGAATGTTAGCATTGTTAACTTTTGCGGAATCCGTATTCTTTCCTATTCCCCCTGATGTTTTACTTGCCCCCATGGTATTAGCCAAGCCTGAAAACGCATGGCGATTGGCAAGTTTAACCACTATTGCTTCTATTCTTGGTGGCGTTGTTGGTTATTTACTTGGTTATTTGATGTTTGAGCCTTGGATACAACCACTGATCACTGAATTTGGCTATCAAAGCCGTTTTGATACCGCAATGAATTGGTTTGCACAGTGGGGTGTTTGGGTGGTTTTTATTGCGGGCTTTTCACCGATACCTTATAAGCTATTTACGGTTAGTGCTGGCTTTTTACAAATGGCTTTTTTACCTTTTTTATTGGCCTCGGCAGTGGGAAGAGGTATGCGTTTTTTCCTTGTTGCCGGCCTTATTCGATGGGGTGGTAGTGCAATGGAGAAAAAAATACGCCAATGGGTTGATGTTTTGGGCTGGGGATTAGTCGTTTTGATCGTTATCGCTTACTTTATGCTACGTTAAAGCGGAATTTTTAAAGTCTTCATGATAAATGAACAGCATCTAACAATTAATCATCGTATTAAAGAACATTCTCTCCTTGGTGCGGGCAGTTCATTTAGTCAAATAATGTGTTGCCTATTTATTTGCTTAAGCCTTGTTGCCTGTTCATCTAGAGATAAACCAGCACCCGTTGTTAGTGTTTATGGCAGTGCGCCGCTAAAAGATCGTGTTAAACATAGCATTAACGGTAGTGAATATACGGTAAAAGCAGGGGAAACACTCTATTCGATAGCGTGGCGAGCCAATTCAGATGTTCGTCAGTTAGTTAAACTGAATAAACTTATCCCACCTTATAATATCTACCCGGGTCAAAAATTATTTTTAGTGACTAAAAATAAAGGAAAAACAGCCAAAGCGAGTAACAGCAAGCACTCTAGTAAAAAGCAGACTAAAAGCTCTAATCAGACCAGTAGTAAAGCAGATAAAAAGACACTTGCATCTACAAAAAAGCAGGCGTATGGTGAAAATGTAAGTAGAAAGAAAATCATACGAAATGACTTACCAAAGGGCAATTTTTCTCAAAAAATTAGCCGTTGGCAATGGCCAGTAAAAGGAAAAGTTATTTCAGGTTTTTCTTTTAAAACACAGGGTAATAAAGGACTAAATATCGCTGGGCGTCGCGGCACTAAAATAAGGGCCGCAGCAAGTGGCAAAGTTGTTTACGCAGGTAGTGCTTTAAGGGGGTACGGCAAGTTAGTTATTATTAAACATAATGATGACTATCTAAGTGCTTATGCTCATAACGACACTATTTTAGTAAAAGAACAACAGCAGATAAAAGCAGGTGATATAGTCGCTAAAATGGGCGATACCGATGCGCAAAGAGTCATGCTTCATTTTGAAGTTCGCTTTCGCGGAAAATCAGTTGATCCTTTGAAGTATTTACCGAATAAATAATAAATGTATTCCTATGAGGTTTAGATCATAGAGAATATCAGTCAAAACAATCAAGAAAACTGGAGAAGATGTGAATATTTAATACCTTACATGTAACTTTGCTACGTACAGGAGATATACAGCATGGTAAAAGAGAAAGAAAAAACCGCAGTACTGAACGAAAAGGAAGCAGTATCATCAAGTTTAGATGCTACTCAGATTTACTTGAGCGAAATTGGTTTTTCGCCTTTGTTGAGTGCAGAAGAAGAAGTTTATTTTTCACGATTATCCCTCAAAGGAGATGAGGCTGCTCGCAAACGTATGATTGAAAGCAATCTACGTTTAGTGGTTAAAATTGCTAGGCGTTATAACAATCGCGGCTTACCCTTACTCGACTTAATTGAAGAGGGAAATTTAGGGTTGATTCGGGCCGTAGAAAAATTTGATCCCGAACGTGGTTTCCGCTTCTCAACTTATGCTACTTGGTGGATCCGCCAAACCATTGAGCGGGCGATAATGAATCAAACTCGTACCATTCGCTTACCTATACATGTCGTTAAAGAATTAAATATCTATTTACGTGCCTCACGTGAACTTGTCCAAAAGCTTGATCACGAGCCTAGTGCCGAAGAAATAGCTAACTCACTTGATAAACCTGTCGCTGATGTTAATAAAATGCTGCGTTTAAATGAACGTATTGCTTCTGTTGATACTCCCTTTGCTGGTGATTCAGATAAAGTTTTACTTGATGTCATTGCCGATGAAAAAAGTTGTGGTCCAGAAGGTCATTTACAGTCTGATGACATGAGCAATAATATTATCAATTGGTTAAATGAATTAAACTCTAAACAACGAGAAGTACTCGCTAGACGTTTTGGCTTAATGGGTTATGAAGCCGCTACTTTGGAGGTGGTGGGTTGTGAAATAGGTTTAACTCGAGAGCGTGTTCGTCAAATTCAAGTGGAAGCATTGAAACGTTTACGTGATATCTTAAGTCAACAAAACTTATCTATTGAAGCGATATTTGAAGCTCAGTAAAAAGTAGTAACTATAATTTTTAAATATTCAGGCTGTAAAGTTCTACTTTACAGCCTTTTTTGATCTAAATATTAACTTTTATGTAAATAGTAAATTAAAGCTGTTCTTTTAATTCAAACAATAAGTCTAATGCTTGTTTGGGTGATAAATTATTGGCATCAATATTACGTAAGGTATCAAGTGCCGGGTGGTCGTCGGCCACTAACGATAACTGCTGAAAGTTATCAGGCTGTGCTGGCAAAAGGGAAGGGGGTTGTTGATTTTCTAGTTCTGATAAACGTTGTTTAGCACGATTAATCACCGCTTTTGGAACACCTGCAAGTTGCGCCACTTGTAAACCAAAACTTTTACTGGCTGCACCTTCTTGTACCGCATGCATAAAAATAATGTTGTCGTCGTGCTCCATGGCGTCTAAATGCACATTAGCTAAACTGTCAATCTGCTCAGCCAATAGCGTTAATTCAAAGTAATGCGTGGCAAATAAGGTAAAGGCTTTAGTTTTTAACGCAAGCATTTCAGCACATGCCCAAGCTAATGATAAACCATCATAGGTACTGGTCCCTCGGCCAATTTCATCTAATAGCACTAAGCTTTTATCTGTAGCGTTATGTAAAATATTGGCTGTTTCGGTCATTTCTACCATAAAGGTTGAACGGCCGCTGGCTAAATCATCGGAAGCACCAATTCGGGTAAATATTCGATCAACCAGACCAATTCTTGCCCCTTGTGCAGGTACAAAGCAGCCAATGTGTGCCAAGAGCACAATAAGCGCTGTTTGACGCATATAAGTTGATTTACCGCCCATGTTTGGGCCGGTAATAATGAGCATTTTCCGTTGTTCAGTTAGTACTACTGGGTTGGCAATAAAAGCATCATTAGTCATTTGCTCGACAACGACATGTCGTCCTGCTTCAATATCAATGCCCGAATTTTGGCTAAGCGTTGGTTTAACATAATTTAAGCTAATGGCACGTTCGGCAAATGTCGCCAATACGTCAAGTTCAGCGATGGCTTGGCTTAATGTTTGCAGCTGGGGAAGTTCAGGTAAAATTTGCTCAAACAATGTTTGATAAATACGTTTTTCTAAGGCTAAAAATTGGCTTTGTGCACTAAGTACTTTATGTTCATGCTCTTTTAATTCTTCGGTGATGAAGCGTTCATTATTTTTTAATGTTTGGCGGCGAACATAATTATCAGGGACATCATTTGCGGCACTCTTACTTATTTCAATAAAGAAGCCGTGTACCCTGTTGTAACCTACTTTTAGTGTGTGAATGCCAGTGCGATCTTTTTCTCTTTGCTCAAGTTCTGCGAGAAAATTCTCAGCACCTTGGCTTAAGTCACGTAGTCTATCAAGTTCTACATCGTAACCTGGCGCTATCACACCACCGTCACGAATGAGTACTGGTGGGTTTTCAATAATAGCCTTTTCAAGTAGCATCTGAATATTAGCTATAGGCAAGCATTGTTTAGCCAGCTTTTGAATGTAGCCTGTGTTTGTGTTGATTAAATGGCTTTGTAGTAATGGCAGTTGTTGTAAGGCAAAACGTAGTCGGGCAAAATCACGTGGCCTAGCTGAACCTAAAGCAATTCGGGAAACTATGCGTTCAATATCGCCTAGCCCTTTAAACAAAGGGTGAATATCAAGGTGTAATTCGTTGGTTATGATGTGCTCTATGGTATTTTGTCTATTAGTTAGTATCTCAATGTCACGTAAAGGAAAGTGTAACCAACGTTTTAGCAAGCGCGAACCCATAGGTGTTGCCGATTTATCCAGTATGGCGGCCAAGGTATTATCAAAGCCACCTTGCAAGTTTATGGTTAATTCTAAATTACGTCGAGTCGCGGCATCAAGCACCACGCCTTTACTTGCTGATTCGCTTATAATGGCTCGAATATGTGGCAAAGCTGTGCGCTGTGTATCTTTAACATACTGAAATAAACAGCCAGCAGCGGATAAACCTAAACATTTGCTTGCTACCCCAAACCCTGTCAGCTCTTTGGTACCAAACTGTTGATTAAGTAGCGATATCGCGGTTTGTAAATCAAATTCCCATTCTGGACGTCGACGCAAACCTTTATATCGGTCGATAAGGCTTAAATCCGTCATTGTTTCAGGGTACAGTAATTCAGCCGGTGAAAGGCGTTGTAACTCAGCTTGTAACTGTTCTGCAGTTTCAGGCTCAGTTAAGACAAAGCGACCACTAGCCATATCTAAATAAGCTAAACCAAATGCAGGTTCAGACGTTTTACTTGGTGAATTTTGGTTTTCAACCACTGCGACGATTAAACTATCTTGCCTATCGGTTAATAAAGCCTCATCACTGAGCGTTCCAGGGGTGATCACTCGCACCACTTTTCGTTCTACCGGGCCTTTACTGGTGGCTGGATCGCCAATTTGTTCACAAATAGCGACACTCTCACCCAACTGCACA
>Ga0209826_1001172_pt1 | contig 18376 bp, 18 predicted proteins | sample GOMGulsemesocosm_5_FD_184637 | JGI IMG/M metagenome (GOLD analysis project Ga0209826, IMG submission 184637) | Methane-oxidizing microbial communities from mesocosms in the Gulf of Mexico - GOM15C Gulf of Mexico (SPAdes) (version 2) | ecosystem: Environmental > Aquatic > Marine > Cold seeps... | reverse complement strand
TGGTCGGTGATGCAAGATTCGAACTTGCGACCCCTTGGACCCAAACCAAGTGCGCTACCAAGCTGCGCTAATCACCGATTTTTTTCTAACATTTATTAGTTTTATCACTAATAAAATAAAAGATGGGGTGGCTAAAGGGATTTGAACCCTCGACAACCGGAATCACAATCCGGGGCTCTACCAACTGAGCTATAGCCACCATTGTTTTCTGTATAATATAAGTAAATGGCGCGCCCTGTAGGATTCGAACCTACGACCCACGCCTTAGAAGGGCGTTGCTCTATCCAGCTGAGCTAAGGGCGCACATTACCTACGAAGACATGTAACTACAAATTTGACATTAAAACTTATTGTTTAAAAATCATTCAAAGTAGCTCTTTAACAAAGTTAAAGATGTTTGATGATGAAAAGTTAAATTTACCAACATCTAAACTAACATTTTGTCTTTCAATTACATAATACATAAAAAGTGGTCGGTGATGCAAGATTCGAACTTGCGACCCCTTGGACCCAAACCAAGTGCGCTACCAAGCTGCGCTAATCACCGATTTTTACCTTTGTTAAATTAGGCTAACAAGTGTTAATTTTATTTCTAAAACCAAACTAAAAATTACCTGTCTTCAACGGGTGCGGATATTACCGAGTTGTATTAACCCAGTCAAACCTTTTTTAATAAAAAAATCGTGTTCGCCTACTTTTAACGCAACTTGTCTAATTAGTGTTAGTTGGTGCTCGTAAACTCGTTAGAAGAAAAAACAATTGATAGATTTGTTTTCTCCTATCTAAATTTAATTTAGTCTTAACTATAACTAACTTAGAGAGTGTGGCAAAATAGCCTTGTTTTATTTCATCATCTCCTAAACTAAACATTCAAGGTCGCATTAAGCATTATGACAGCATCACTGATTGACGGCAAAAGTATTGCCAAACAACTTAGAGACTCAGTTAAGAAAAAAGTAAATCTACGTGTTAGTCATGGTAAAAGAGCCCCTGGGTTGGCTGTAATATTAGTTGGTTGTGATGCAGCATCTCAAGTGTATGTAGGTAGTAAGCGCAAGGCGTGCGAAGACGTTGGTTTTGTTTCGCGATCGTACGACTTACCCGTAAGCACCTCTCAACAAGACCTGTATAAATTAATTGATGAACTTAACAATGATGACGTTATTGATGGCATATTGGTACAATTACCTTTACCTGAGGGATTAGACGCCAATTTAATAATTGAACATATTCATCCAGAAAAAGATGTCGATGGTTTTCATCCTTTTAACGTTGGTAAACTTGCGTTGCGTCAACCTGGTCTGCGCCCATGTACTCCAAAAGGCATTATGGAATTAATAGCATCAACAGGCGTCAGAACGCAAGGGTTAGATGCCTTAGTAGTAGGCGCATCGAATATTGTTGGTAGACCAATGACTTTAGAGCTACTACTGGCTGGCTGTACCATAACGACTACTCATCGTTTCACAAAAGATTTAGAAGATAAAATACGCCGTGCTGACTTAATTGTAGTGGCAGTGGGTAAACCAGCGTTTATTCCAGGTGAATGGATCAAAGATGGTGCTATTGTTATTGATGTGGGCATTAACCGTTTAGCTAATGGAAAATTAGTCGGTGACGTAGACTTTGAACACGCGAAAGAAAAAGCGGCCTTCATTACCCCTGTACCTGGCGGTGTTGGCCCAATGACAGTCGCTAGTCTTATTGAAAATACCTTGATTGCTTGTGAGCAATTTGGAAAATAAAAATGACGTTACAAGCAAGAAAGTTTACGGGTAAGAAAGCACCCTAATTTGAGTTTTTAAGGTGGGTAACAGCTTCTACCCACCTTGTTTTATACCTATCAACTAATTCACACCCCTACGACTTTGTTTTATGCCTTCCGCCACGTTGTTTTACCCTCGCTATCTTCAAGCACTATATTCATTGCATTTAACTTATCTCTTGCTTCATCAGCAAGCGACCAGTTTTTATCTACACGGGCTTGATTGCGCTGCACAATAAGCGCTTCAATTGTCGCAACGTCGTCGTCATCATTTTTTCCTTGCAGAAAGTCCGATGGCGCAAGTTGCAGTAAACCAATCACACCACCTAATATTTTTAATGTTGCTGCTAACGCTTTCGCTAGGTTTATATCATTATTTTTAACAATATTTAGTTCTTTAGCAATTTCAAATAAAACGGCAATGGCTTGTGGTGTATTAAAGTCATCATCCATGGCTTGACAAAATTGTTGAACATACGCAGATTCTTTATCTAAAACAAAGTCGGCATTAATATCTATATCTCTTAAAGCCGTATAAATACGCTCTAACGAAGCCCTTGCTTGGCTTAAATTATCCGTTGAATAATTTAACTGGCTGCGATAGTGCCCTGTTGTTAAGAAAAACCGTACTGTTTCAGCATCATATTGGGATAATACATCACGAATAGTGAAAAAATTCCCTAACGATTTAGACATTTTTTCTTGATCAATTTGTACCATACCCGTATGCATCCAATAATTTACATACGGTGTATCAAGGGCACAACAGCTTTGTGCTACTTCATTTTCATGATGGGGAAATTGTAAATCTGAGCCACCACCATGAATATCAAAATGATGGCCTAATTCTTTAGCGTTCATCGCTGAACACTCGATATGCCAACCCGGACGCCCTTCCCCCCAAGGTGATGACCAACTTGGCTCACCCGGTTTAGCTGATTTCCATAAAACAAAATCTAGCGGGTTATTTTTCGATTGATCAACATCAACTCTTGCACCTACTTGCAGTTGATCTAAATTTTGGCCACTTAACTTGCCATAATCAGCATAACTTGACACATCAAATAATACATCACCTTTACCACTAGTATTAGCATCACCACCTGCAATATAGGCATGTTTTTTTACCACTAACGTTTTAATCATAGCGATAATTTCATTCATGTGTGTCGTTACACGTGGTTCAATATCAGGCCGCGCCATATTTAAGGCATCAAAGTCTTCATGCATATAAGCAATAGTGCGCTCAGTTAGTTGCTCAGGTGTTTCATTATTTTCATGAGCACGATTAATTATTTTATCTTCAACATCCGTAATGTTGCGTACATAATTAACCTCATAACCTGAAAAACGCATGTAACGTGCAATATTATCAAAGCTAATATAAGTGCGCGCATGACCGATATGGCATAAGTCGTAAACGGTACAACCACAAACATACAGACCTACTTTACCAGGGGTAATCGCGGTAAAAACTTCCTTTTTACGGGTTAACGTATTGTATATTTGCAACATAATGGGTAACAACTCCAGTGAATAAAATGAATAAATTAAAACAGGATTGTACCTTAAGCATCCTTTTGAATCACCATAGCAGATGCACTTTATCCTTAGTTAAGGTACAATTTCGTCAACTTTATTCATCTATATATAAACTTAAGAGATCTTTATGATTATTTTTAAAACTACGCTTGGCGACATTAAAATTGAATTGAACTTCGACAAAGCACCTATTACTGCAAAAAACTTTCAACAATATGTAGAGGAAGGTCATTATAACGGCACTATTTTTCATCGAGTAATAAAAGGTTTTATGGCACAAGGTGGTGGTTTTGCTCCAGGTTTAGAAGAGAAAGAATCACGTGCTAGTATTGAAAATGAAGCCAGTAATGGATTAGAAAATACACGTGGCACCTTGGCAATGGCGAGAACTCAAGAGCCACATTCAGCTTCAGCACAGTTTTTCATCAACTTATCTGACAATGACTTTTTAAATTTTAAAAATGAGTCTGTTCAAGGCTGGGGTTATTGTGTCTTTGGTGAAGTAGTTGAAGGCATGGATGTAGTCGATAAAATGGCTTTAGTTGAAACAGGAAATATGTTTGGTCACGGTGATGTGCCAAAAGACGATATATTAATTGAATCAGCCATTGTTGAATAAACGATAACCAGCATTATTTATGTCATCAACAAACGAACAAATAACCTATTTTATTGCTGATTTACATTTAGCCGAAAATAGACCAGATATTACGGCCTGTTTTTTATTTTTTTTAAAACATGAGGCAATAAAAGCTCAACGCCTTTATATTTTGGGGGATTTATTTGAAACATGGGTTGGTGATGATGATGATAGCGCTTATTTAACCACCATTACCAAAGCACTGACAACGTTATCAGGCTTTGGTACTGATATTTATTATATTCATGGTAATCGCGATTTTTTACTGGGTAAACGTTTTGCTAAAAAATCATCCATGACTCTCTTGCCAGAAATAGAACAAATTGATCTATATGGAAAAAACGTCATTATTATGCATGGCGACACTTTGTGTACACGCGATATTGCTTATCAAAAATTTCGTAAAAAATCCCGTTCATGGTGGTGGCAAGCCATAATAAAAAGTTTACCTTTATTTGTTCGCAAAAAAATTGCCGCTAATTATCGCACAAAGAGTGCTGCAGCTACCGCAACTAAGTCTCAACATATAATGGATGTGACACTCGATGAAGTGGTTCATTGTTTAGAAAAGTATCAAAGCCAAATTTTAATTCACGGACATACCCATAGACCGGCTATTCATAACCTAAATGCCAATGGGAAACATGCCCAGCGTATCGTTTTGGGTGATTGGTATGAACAGGGTGCTTGGTTAAAAGTAACTCCGAACAAAATGAAATTAATGAATAAGCCTTTACCCTAATATCAGTATTTTACAAACGTGACAAATTAAAAAAAATAAGTTGAACTTAATTGAACTTTTTTTAAAAAACACACTCTAACTTAATAGTAATGTTATTCCCTTTCATTATTAGGTAAGTTTCATGTTTTATGCGTCTATTTTTATAGGCGCATTTTTTTTACCTTATTTCATTGTATTTTAGTCTGTTTGCCCTTATTTTGAATACACAGACAAGCTTAAATATTCTCAATTATTATGCGCGCGCCCAGAATTTATCAAAATAGTCCTTTAATTTTACCTCAAACGGTAGAATTATCCGATGATGCCTTTGGCCATATCATTAGAGTGTTACGATTAAAACAAGGTGACTTGGTCACACTTTTTAATGGTACTGAACCTTACCAATATAGTGCAAGGTTACTTAATGTTAATAAAAAACAAGCCAGTGCCGAATTACTAAGTAAAGAACATATCGCTAATGAGTCGCCATTGACTATACATTTAGGTCAAGGTATTTCTCGTGGCGACCGTATGGACTACACTTTACAAAAATCGGTAGAGCTTGGTGTAAATAAAATAACACCTTTATTTACCGAGCGTTGTGGTGTTAAATTATCCGGTGATCGATTAATTAAAAAATTAGCGCAATGGCAAAAAATAGTCATTAGTGCTTGTGAACAAAGTGGCCGATGCCTTGTGCCTGAAGTAACTAAACCCATGTTTTTACAAGATTGGCTTAATGATCAAACCAATGCATTAAAATTAAACTTACACCCAAAAGCAACGCATTCTATTATGACCTTACCAGTAGAGGCTTGTGTGAATAAGCAACGCGTTAGGCTTTTAATAGGGCCTGAAGGTGGACTGTCTGATGAAGAGATAAATCAAGCGAATACAGCCTATTTTCAAGATATTTTACTTGGACCAAGAGTATTAAGAACAGAAACGGCTGCATTAACGGCAATTACCGCGTTACAATGCCGGTTTGGCGATTTACGTTAAATCCATATGAAATAAACAAAGAGATATAAAATGACAAATAAAGCTTCAATAAAACTCGGTATCGTAATGGATCCTATTTCAACCGTTAAGGTTGCCAAAGATTCTTCCATGGCAATGATGCTTGAAGCCCAAAAACGTGGTTATGAAATTTACTACATGGAAATGCAAGATTTATATCTTGACCGTGGTCAAGCCCGCGCAAGTACACAAAAAATAAAGGTATTTGACGATGCTAATCATTGGTACGAATTATCTGATATGCAAGATATTGCTCTAAGTGATCTAGACGCTATTTTAATGCGTAAAGATCCCCCGTTTGATACTGAATATATTTACGCAACATATATGCTTGAACGCGCAGAAGTTGAGGGTACATTAATCGTGAATAAACCTCAAAGCCTACGCGATTGTAACGAAAAATTATTCACCGCTTGGTTTGCCGATTTAACACCACGTACTTTAGTCACTAGAAATGATGCTCAAATACGAGCTTTTCACCGAACATTAAAAGATATTATTATCAAACCACTTGATGGTATGGGTGGCTCTTCTATCTTTCGTATAAAGGAAGATGATGTCAATGTTGGTGTCATAATAGAAACCTTAACTAATCATGGTCAGCAATACGCTATGGTACAAGAATATATGCCAGAAATTGTAGATGGTGATAAACGTATTCTTATTGTTAATGGTGAACCAATGCCTTACTGCCTAGCCCGTATTCCTGCACAAGGTGAAACCCGTGGTAATTTAGCCGCAGGAGGTCGAGGTGTTGCCAGACCATTAAGCCCAAGTGATAAATTGATTGCTGAAACAATAGCACCAGAACTTAAAAAGCGTGGTTTGTATTTTGTTGGTTTAGATGTTATTGGTGATAAAGTGACTGAAATAAACGTCACTAGCCCAACCTGTATTCGAGAAATAGAAGCTGCCTACCCTATTAATATTAGTGGTAAATTAATGGATGCAATTGAAGAAAATATCAAAAGATCCTAGTTTTGAATGACTATTTTCAAAGACAAAAATAATGTAAACGGGAATTTATTCTCGCTTACATACCAAAGGTGAAACATGCAAAGTTTAGAAAACCAATTTTTAATTGCTATGCCCTCTTTAGCTGATGGTTATTTTAATAAAACCGTTACCTATATTTGTGAGCACAACGAGGAAGGTGCTATGGGTTTAATTATCAACATGCCTATTAACATTACCTTGCAAGAATTGTTAACACAAATTGAGACCGAAGGCAGCGGTAAAAATAAAACGGATAGCGACAGCGATAGTGGTAACGGTAACGGTAACGGAGAAAATCATTCAAACAATCAACTAGACAGCCAATTAGATACGCAATCAATTGATGATCAACCTAATGATAATGCCTTAGAACAGCTCGTACTTTCTGGTGGCCCTATCTCGCAAAATAGAGGCTTTGTTTTACATCGTACTCAACAAGGTTGGACAAACTCATTAGCATTAAGTAAAGAGATAATGCTCACTACCTCTAAAGATATTTTATTAGCTTTAGGTACAAAAAAGGCACCTGAACAATTTATGGTTACTTTAGGGTACGCTGGCTGGGAAGCTGGCCAACTTGAAGCTGAATTACAAACAAACTCTTGGTTAACAATAGCTGCTGACAGTGATATTTTATTTAACACACCCCTTGAGCAGCGTTGGCAGAAAGCTACCGAAAAATTGGGTATAGACATAGCTCATTTATCATCAGATATTGGCCATGCGTAAAGCCGTTACAAGCTGTAAGTTACCCGTAATAAACTTAAAAAAAGTGCCAATACGCTAAGCAAACCCTAGCGTAACTCTAAAGGTAGTTAAAATGACAAACAAAAATTCAACACAAATAGGTCTGCGTACTATTCTTGGCTTTGATTTTGGCAAAAAATATATCGGCGTTGCTGTCGGGCAAGAAATTACTGGCAGTGCTTCTCCGCTTGGTTCTATTAAAGCAAATGATGGTATTCCTAACTGGGATGCTTTAGGTAAATATTTAAAAGAATGGCAACCTGACATTATTGTTGTTGGTCTACCCTTGAATATGGACGGTAGTGAGCAACCACTTACCTTAGCAGCAAAAAAATTTGGCAACCGTATTGCTGGCCGTTTTGGCATAAAAGTGGCCTTTCAAGATGAGCGTTTAACAACGGCCGATGCAAAAGAGCAGCTATTTGCGCGTGGGGGTTATAAAAATTTAAAAAAAGATAATATTGATGCTGAATCCGCACGACTGATAATTGAGAGTTTTTTTGAACAAAGTTACACCTAAGATAGTATTACTCTCGCTATGAATATCATTTCTGTTATTGCACCGCTGATTACAGTCGCTTTTATTGGCTTTATTTGCACCAAAAGCAAATGGTTAAGTAAAGAGCAACTTAACACAGTGAGTAAATTTACCTTTTCAATCAGTATCCCTGCCTTTTTATTCTATCAAATGGCAAAAGCTGACTTTAGTGATCAGGTTAGCCCTCAATTATTTGCGGCTTTTTACCTGCCAATACTCGTTTGCTACGGAATCATTTGGCTTATCAATTATTATTTTTATCGTGATAAAAGCAACGATAGAACAAATAACAAAACAAATGAATATCATTCAAAAAACCGCGCCGCTTCAGCGATATTTGCGTTAAGCGCAAGTTATTCCAATACGGTGATTGTTGGCTTACCCGTATTATTAGCCGCTATTGGTGAACAGGTTATCGGTATTGTTTTTCTTATTGTTGCATTTCATAGTGCTATTCTTTTTGCTTTAACTAGCGCTTTTACAACAAAAATAGATAAAAATGAGCAACGAAAGCATATTTACTGGTTAAATTTTATTAAGCAAACAATACATAACCCTCTAATTATTAGCATATTATCTGGCTTAACAATTAACCTATTAGGCATAACTTTACCTAGCTTTTTCCAAGACAGTTTAGCGTTAATGGGAAAACCAGCAATAACATTAGCACTGTTTATTTTAGGTGGGTCATTAGCCTTTTATCACGTACGCCAAGAGTTAACGTTTATTAGTATTGCTTGTATAGGTAAATTAATTTTATTACCCTGTTTAGTACTATTTGCAAGTCAGTATCTGTTCAACCTTGAACCACTTATTGTCACTGTATTGGTGGTATTAAGTGCTTGCCCTACTGCGTCAACCGCTTATTTAATTGCGGCAACTCACCAACAACATCAACACGTTGTTGCGGGTACTGTAGTACTTACCACACTCATGAGTATGATCACTATTCCTTTATGGTTAAACTTTGTTTTATAAATTGAGCTACTTATCTCTAACCATTTTTAGAAAAAAACAACTGATAACTTTATAAATTCAAGGTGTTACAGGTAAAACACCTGTTGGTTTTTTATTTCCTAACAAGACCTCACTCAGTGCAAAAAGTGATGGCGATACATTTTTATTCGTTACAGAGTCAATGTAAGTATTACCATCAAATGTAGCTAAAACCCAATCACTTTGCTGAATAAACGGGCTTAATTTTGAGGGTAACTTCAAGCTAACAAAAATAGTGGTTTTTCCCTGTTTTTTAGCATAGGTTAAAATTTTCAGCGCTTTAGCATTATAATTAAGTTTTTCTTTTGTTAAAACCATAGCAGTAGATTCTATATTTGTAGTCCCTTTTAAATCTTCAGCGCCACCTATATCTACACCTGATTTTTTATTATCACTGGCAACAATCACAAGATCGCTAGTACTAATCATTGGAAATAATTCACTTTCATCATAATATTCTAAACTAGATTGATTAATTACTGTTTTACTATATGAATTACCGTACAAATGACTAGGTAAGTTGTTTTCATTAGCCGATAAATAACCAGTAAAAGCATCACTTTGCTCAGGTTGTGGGAAAATTATTTGAATATTTTTAAATTTTCCCTGAATATGACTTAATTGCGCGGATTTACTGACTTCAACAATAGCATGCGCTGCTAACGCTAATTCCGTCGCTCTGTGTTGTTTGTTACCTAGTGTGCTTTCAGCCTTAACAATATTTAGCGCTAACTGCTGATTAAATATTTTTTGTTTAGAAAGAAACTGCTTTGCCGTTAAGACTCTACCAATTGATCGATTAATTTTATCAATCATTGAGGGCTCTTCTTTTATTGTTACCGCCTTTACCATACTTACTTTAATAGCAAGATCTTCAAGGAAGCGTTTAAAACGCTCAATATCACCTTGAGTTCTAATTTCAATCGGCATCATCGCTATGTCTGCACCCGCATCAAAGCTAGCAAATACAGCTTCTAACGGCGTAAAAAAACGACTAATGCCAGCCATATCTAAGGCATCGGTGATAATTAATCCCTGATAATTCATATCATGACGAAGTAAATCCGTTAATATTTTTTTCGACAACGTTGCAGGTTTAATCATCGACTTGCCCAACTTATTGACTACTTCACTTTTATCAAGTGCAGGGTATTGAATGTGCGCAGTCATGATCATTTGCACATTTGAGTTAGTTATAATTTGCTTAAAGGGATATAAATCAACATTATTTACTTTAACTAAACTATGCATGACTTTAGGTAAACCGGTATGACTATCGGTACTGGTATCACCATGCCCGGGGAAATGTTTCAACGTCGCTATAACACCTGTTGATTGAATACCTTCAAGCATAGCAATACCTAAATCAGCAACGACTTGAGGTTTTTCACTAAAAGAACGTACATTAATGACGGGGTTTTCAGGGTTAATATTCACATCAACATTAGGGCTATGCTCAACATTAATACCTAATGCGTTAAGTTCACTTCCTAAGATTTGTCCCACTTTACGCGCGTATTTATCACCATGTTTGGCGTAAGTTGCACCAATCGCCATATTACCAGCAAATGAAGTACCTATTGCTCGCGGAATACGAACAACACGCCCTCCTTCTTGATCAGTAGAAATAAATAACGGTAACCCTACCGCTGAATTTAATGCTGCATTTTGTAAATCACTTGTTAACGTTACCGTTTGTTCAACTGTTTCGATATTTTCAGAAAATAAAATCACCCCACCTAATGACGTGTCGGTGATTAACTGTGCTAACTTTTTATGCAGTTTAGTTACAGGTGTTACACAACGAAAATATTTTTGTGCCGCTTCCTCTTTGCTAACGTCAGGGCAAAAGTAACGAAAATCCAAGATGATTTTTTGTGCTAACTTTTCTTTAAGTGCTGCTTTAAATATTAGCGGCGCTTCTTTACAGTGCCCAATAGGAGCAACAAAACAAATAAAGCAAACAAATGCGGCTAAACTAACCATTGTTAATATTTTATTAGGCACTTTATTGAACCGTTTTTTTTAAAAGACATAGAGAGGATCACAAAGTAACAGAGTTAAAGTTAGAAATAAAAATCATAATATAGCTTGAATATACCACTGGCTTAGAATAGTTTATCCAACATTCTAAGCTAGCTCTACAATTAAAGATAAACACATGACAAATAAAACCCACTTTCCTTACCTAAATAAGCAAATGTTTGCTGAAAATGTTGCGATTAGCGATATTGCCAAACAAGTAGGTACACCTTTTTATTGCTATTCAAATACAGCAATCGTACAAAACTTTCAACAATATCAACAAGCTTTCTCAGATCAAAACACATTGATTTGCTATGCAGTAAAAGCTAATGGCAACCAAGCCGTACTTTCAACCTTAGCAAAATTAGGCTCTGGTGCCGATGTAGTTTCAATGGGTGAAATTCGCCGAGCTCGTTGTGCGGGTATTCCAGCAAATAAAATAGTTTATTCTGGTGTTGCTAAAACTGAAGCTGAAATTGAATATGCATTAAGTGAGGGGATTTTTCAATTTAATGTTGAATCTGAACCTGAAATTGAATTAATCAGCCAAGTAGCAAGCCGTTTAAACAAAATTGCAGCGATTGCTTTTCGTATTAACCCTGATGTTTGCGCTAATACCCATGCAAAAATATCAACGGGTAAATCCGAGAATAAATTTGGCGTTCCTATTAGTAATGCTCGTGCGGCTTATAAACAAGCAGCCGCATTACCTAATATAAAAGTGCAAGGTGTTGATGTTCATATAGGGTCGCAACTTACCGAATTAGCACCTTTTGAAGAAGCTTATAAACGTATCGCTCAATTAGTGACAGATCTAAAAGCTGACGGTCATGAAATCACCGTAATTGATATTGGCGGGGGCTTAGGGATTACCTATGACGATGAAGTGATTCCTAGCAAAAAAGATTACGCTAATATAGCTAAAACACAATTAACACATTTAGGGTGTAAAATTGTGGTTGAGCCTGGTCGCTCTTTGTTAGGTAATGCCGGTATTTTAGTCTCAAGTGTCGTTTTTGTTAAAACGGGCGAAGCGCGTCAGTTCTTAATATTAGATGCAGGGATGAATGATTTAATTCGCCCAAGCATGTACGATGCCCATCATGATATTTTAGCGGTAGACATTACTAATAATGAACAAAAAACCTATGATGTTGTTGGCCCAGTTTGTGAAACTGGTGATACTTTTTCTAAAAATCGTCAAGTAAACGCCTCTAAATCAGGTGATTTAATCGCTATTATGAGCTGTGGTGCTTATGGTTCAGCGATGTCTTCTACCTATAACACCAGAATGTTAGCACCAGAAATCATGGTTAAAGGTGATAATTTTGCAGTAGTAAGGGCACGTCCGACTTATGAAGAAGTAATTAACGCTGATTCGGTGCCTGATTGGGTATAATTGTTAATTTTTAGTGAACAATTACTTTGTCTCAGGTAAAATTACTTTATTCAAAAAAGCGATGCTTTTAATAATATCATACACAACGAAGAGCATGCTTTACTCAGACACCTCAGTAAGGCTGATTTAGAAACGCTCTATGCCGCGTTATTGGTTTCGACAATATTCTTACATGGATGTAGGACACTAGAGTAATGCAGGAACAATTCCCAAGCATAACGACTATTGTCAATCAATGTCTTGCCTAAAATGTTTCTAATTCCAGTTAAATCCTGCACCTTGAGGTAACACGGGTGATAAATGCTCTTAACAAAGAATATTAATGTTAATTTATGACTGTACCAAATAATGATGACAACTTAGTTCAAATAAACAACCTAACCTTTAAACGAGGGGATAGGGTTATTTATGATGATATTAGTTTGTCTATTCCTAAAGGAAAAGTAACTGCAATTATGGGGCCTAGTGGCATAGGAAAAACAACCCTATTACGTTTAATTGGTGGTCAAATTCGCCCTCAAAGTGGGCAAATATTATTTGATGGTAAAAATATACCCAAATTATCACGCAGTGCTTTATATGAAACGCGTAAACGAATGAGTATGTTATTTCAAAGTGGTGCACTTTTTACTGATATGAGTGTTTATGAAAATATAGCTTTCCCTATTCGTGAACACAGCGACTTACCCGAAGCCATTATTGAAAAAATAGTCTTGATGAAACTTGAAGCCGTTGGACTGCGAGGTGCAAGATCATTGCAGCCTAGTGAACTATCAGGTGGTATGGCACGGCGAGTTGCTTTAGCCCGGGCTATTGCGCTTGATCCTGAATTAATTCTTTATGATGAACCTTTTGCTGGACAAGATCCTATTTCGATGGGCGTTATTGTTCGTTTAATACGCTCTTTAAATGATGCACTAGGATTAACGTCTGTTGTGGTTTCTCATGACGTACCCGAAGTAATGAGTATTGCTGATTATATATATATTGTGGCCGAACAAAAAATTATTGGCCAAGGCTCACCTGAACAAATACGACAAGATCAATCACCGTTAGTAAAACAGTTTGTGCAAGGTGAAGCTGATGGTCCTGTGCCATTCCACTATACAGCGCCAAATTATCAAGACGAATTGATTAAAACACCATCAACAGCACAACTGCGGAGTGTTAAGTGATAAATTCAATTCAACAGTTAGGGCGAAGTACCCTTTCATTAATCAGTGGTTTAGGCCGTGCCGTTATCGTACTCATTTCTGCTATATTACAAGCACCAAATCCACGTAAAAATTTACCGTTATTAATACAGCAACTTTATAGTGTTGGCGTTATGTCATTGGTTATTATTGTTGTATCAGGTGGTTTTATTGGAATGGTGTTAGCTTTACAAGGTTATACGATTTTAGTCGGGTATGGCGCAGAAGCTAGCCTTGGACCTATGGTTGCCTTATCGCTTTTACGTGAATTAGGCCCTGTAGTCGCTGCATTATTATTTGCTGGGCGAGCTGGTTCTGCTTTAACCGCAGAAATTGGTTTGATGAAAGCAACAGAGCAATTATCCAGTTTAGAAATGATGGCTGTTGACCCTTTACGTCGAGTTATTGCGCCACGCTTTTGGGCGGGTTTTATTAGCCTACCTTTATTAGCCGCAATATTTTCCATGGTTGGTATTTTAGGTGCACATTTAGTGGGTGTTGACTGGCTAGGTGTTGATAGTGGTACTTTTTGGTCTGTAATGCAGGAACAAGTCGATTTTCATAAAGATATTTTAAATGGTTTTATTAAAAGTGTCGTCTTTGCCTTTGTAGTGACTTGGATAGCCGTTTACAAAGGTTATGATTGTGAGCCAACGTCTGAGGGAATTTCTCGGGCGACTACCTCGACTGTGGTACAATCATCATTATTGGTATTAGGACTTGATTTTATTTTAACTGCACTCATGTTTGCGAGATAACTTAATATTCCTAAAATAAATAATAATAGTAACAATTTAGTAGCATAAATTAATAAAACAGTTGGTGAAAAGCATGATGTCAAAAAAAATAGAGTTATTGGTAGGCTTCTTTGTCGCTTTAGGCATTGCAGCATTATTAACATTAGCACTTAAAGTAGCTAATGCTGGTATTTCTGGTAGCGGAGAAAGTTATAACCTTTATGCCAAATTTGATAATATTGGCGGTTTGAAAGTACGTTCACCAATAAAGGTAGGTGGCGTGGTCGTTGGCCGAGTTAGTAAAATTTCGCTTGATAGTGAAGATTATACGCCGATTGTAACCATGAATATTTATAGCCACTACAACCAGTTTTCAGAGGCAACGTCAGCTGCTATTTTAACCGCGGGTTTACTCGGTGAACAATATATAGGCATACAACCAGGCTTTATGGATGAATCTTTAGATATTTTACAACCAAATGATTATATTGAAGACACAAAGCCAGCGTTAGTTTTAGAAGAATTGATCGGCCAATTTTTATTTAGCCAAGGAAGTGGTGACGAGTAATGAGTTTTATGTCAATTAACAACCTTATGATAACGCGAAAATTAAGACTAATAATAGCAATGTTATCATTTAGCTGTATTTTTTCAGTGACTGCTGCGGATCAAAGTAAAACAGCGGTTTTATTGCAAGAAAAAGCTGAATTATCAGACCGTTCTGTACGTATTTTAGTGGATAAAAAAGACCCCTACTTAATGATTAAAGAGGTGGCAAGTAACACTTTTAAGCGCTTTGCTGCAGAAGAGCAAGCAATTAAAGCAAACCCCAACTTACTTAAAGATATTGTTCGTGAAGAGTTAATTCCATATATCAATTATAAATACTCAGCTTTTAAAGTTATTGGCAAACACTATAAAAAAGTAAGTAAACAAGAACTTAAAGCCTTTGTGCCTGTTTTTCGAGAATATTTAGTCACTTCTTACGCACAAGTATTCACTTTATATGATAAGCAAAAAATAGAATTTGCACCATCCAAAAAGTTTAGTGATAAACGAATTGTGGCGGTAGGTACTATCATTATTATGCCCGGTCGAGAAAATATTGATGTCTCTTTTAAGGTAAGAAAAAATAAAAAGACCAACGAATGGAAAGCTTACGATCTGGTTGCTGAAGGCGTTAGCTTACTTGATAGTAAACAAGCAGAACTTGGTGGTATAATTCGTCAAAAAGGTTTGTCTTATGTTACTGAATTATTGAAAAAGAAAAGTAACCGTAATATCATTTTTAAAGATAAATCAACACACACAAAAGTGGGTTAATTGATGGCGACTATTCATCTATCTTTTAATCAGAATGAAAATAAACAACGAGTTACATTATCAGGTGAACTTACCCGTTTATCAGTAACAAGTATTACTAAGCAGTCAATTAAACAGCTGCTAACGCCATCGGCTGTCATTATAAATTTAGCAAAACTCTCTCACATAGATACAGCAGGACTTGCATGGTTTTTTTATTTGCTTGAACAAGCAAAAGCAAATAATTGTCAGCTTAGTTTTGTTAATCTTCCTATTAAATTAGAAAAACTGATCAACTTAAGTGGTGTTAATGGTTTTTTACCGCTGGAAGCTGATTAAAACATTAAGGAATTCCCTTGGAAGTAATTGAAATTGAAAAAATAATAAATGATGCTATTGAACTTGATGAATTACACGTAAAGTTTGATGGTTCACAATGCAGTGTTATTGCTGTTGCGGATATATTTGGTGATTTATCACGCATTAAGCGTCAACAAGTCATATTTTCAGCTTTAGCTGATACAATTAGAAGTGGTAGTATTCACGCTGTTACGGTAAAAACATTTACCAAAACTCAGTGGCAACGAGACAAAATGTTTAATCTATAACGCGTTAATATCACTCTACCTATTCAGCTTATTTTTTATTCTAATGAGTTGTTCTGAACAAAGTGAAGCTCTACATTGACAATATCAAGATTACACACGGTTTATTGCCTTACTATTATTATTTCGCCTCGCTAATATTACTTTGCCTTTACTTGCCGCTGCATAAATAAAAAGCTGCTCGCTAAACAAATTAATGTGATAATGGTTTTGTTCTATTCATGGCGATAAATAATCGCCACACACTTTAATCAATACTATAAGAAAGAAAGTTATTTTGGACGCATTTAAAGTTATTGGTGGCAATCCTCTTCAAGGTGAAGTCATAATCTCAGGCGCTAAAAACGCCGCACTTCCTATTCTCATGTCGTCTTTATTATCAAAAACGCCAATTGTTTTTAGTAATGTTCCTCAATTAAATGATATTTTAACAACGGTTAAATTATTAGGGCAGCTAGGTGCAAAAACTCAGTGGTTAAGTGATGATAAGCTTAGTATAGATGCCAGTAATATTACTGAATGCTGTGCTCCTTATGATTTAGTAAAAACCATGCGCGCCTCTATTTTAGTGCTTGGTCCTCTACTTGCGCGTATGGGCCATGCTGAAGTATCTCTTCCAGGCGGTTGTGCTATTGGAGCTCGTCCAGTTAATTTACACATTCAAGGTCTTAAGGCGATGGCTGCCGATATTGATGTTGAAAATGGTTATATTGTTGCTAAAAAATTATCTGAAGGTAAACCTGCCCGCTTACAAGGCGCTAATATTTTTATGGATATTGTTAGCGTTACAGGTACTGAAAATTTGATGATGGCCGCAGCATTGGCTGATGGCACTACCGTTATTGAAAATGCTGCCCGTGAACCTGAAATAGTTGATCTTGCTAATTGCTTAACAAGTATGGGAGCTAAAATCTCTGGTGCAGGAACAAATACATTAACCATTGAAGGTGTTGCAGAGCTATGTGGCACTGAATACAGAGTAATGCCTGACAGAATTGAAACCGGTACTTTTCTTGTTGCTGCTGCAGTTACTCAGGGTAAGGTGAAATGTTTACACACTGACCCTCGATCACTTGAAGCAGTACTGGCTAAACTAACGGAAGCAGGCGCTAAAATCACCACCGGTAAGGATAGTGATGGCCAAGAGTGGATTGAGCTAGAAATGACCCAGCAACCTAAGGCCGTTAGCGTTAAAACCGCGCCACATCCAGCTTTCCCAACCGATATGCAAGCCCAATTCATGACCATGAATGTTTTAGCTCAAGGTACCTCAACCGTTATTGAAACTATCTTTGAAAACCGCTTTATGCATGTACCAGAATTACAACGTATGGGCGCAGATATCACGCTTGAAGGAAATACGGCTATTGTTAAGGGTGTTAATACTTTAAATGGTGCACAAGTGATGGCAACTGATTTGCGTGCATCGGCAAGCTTAGTGATTGCTGGTTTAGTCGCAACAACGCCAACACAGGTTGATAGAATTTATCATATCGATCGTGGCTACTTAAAAATAGAAGATAAGTTACAAGCATTAGGTGCTGATATTACTCGCATACAAGTAAACTGATCAAAAGTTTAGTAACCTCAATATTTCAAAGCTAAAATATATCAGCTTTATACCTCTATTAGTTTAAAAAAACATCTGCAATGTTGTTTTTTTAAACTAACTATATACCACTTATAATTCAATAATTATCATTTCAATGAAACATTTGAAACTGGCAATATCAACGCAGGTTATCAAATAGCAGTAAATAAACAAAGCGAACATTATTAGGTGCATACTTTTTTTGCATTCTTTATCGCTTTAATCAATAATTGCGCTAATCATAAGTTTTTTAATTTTTTATAAGGATAGTTATGAACGCACGTGAATATGCACTGCAAGCTAATGGCTCTTTTGCCTTACCCGATGCTTGCTTTAAAGTAAAAGATTTAATGGAAGATGCGAGTTCTGAAATCAGTGATTTTGCTGATGTTATCAGCATTGACCCTTCAATGACTTCTCGGTTATTACAAATTGCTAATAGTGCTATTTATCAATTTCCTGGAGAAATAAGTACTATTTCTCGAGCTATCACCATTATTGGTACGAAAGCCATTTATAATATGATGCTAGTGGATGTAGCAGCATCGGCTTTTAAGCA
>Ga0209826_1001170_pt1 | contig 18388 bp, 15 predicted proteins | sample GOMGulsemesocosm_5_FD_184637 | JGI IMG/M metagenome (GOLD analysis project Ga0209826, IMG submission 184637) | Methane-oxidizing microbial communities from mesocosms in the Gulf of Mexico - GOM15C Gulf of Mexico (SPAdes) (version 2) | ecosystem: Environmental > Aquatic > Marine > Cold seeps... | reverse complement strand
TTGCGAATTCATCAGTGTCTTCGTTGATGTCTGTCGCAGTTGTAGTTGCAGTAGTAGTTGTAGTACCGATAGTTACTGCACCAGTAAGTGTACCTGTGTGAACAGCACCAGTAAGTGAACCATTAACATATGTGTTCACAACAGTACCACCACCAGCAGCTGTCAGAGTTTCTGTCAGTGTTGTATTAGTTGTTGTAACCGTCGCACCAGATGTACGTGTGATCAGCTGGTAACCAAGAGATGCTTTGAAATCAACGCTGCCCCATTTGGCTTGGTAGTTGGCGCCGATTGAGTACGCTTCGTCTGCAGCACCTTCATCTTGGATTGGTGAATATGGTGAAGCTGTACCAGTTTCTTCATCTCCATCTGGAGTGTAAGAAGCACCGAGTTGGAAGCCGCCCATGCGTGGTGTGAAGTAAGTGATCTTGTCTGTATCGCCAAGCTCATTTGTGAGTGTAGATGGTGTAAGAGTACCACCGAAACCAGATGCGTTTGCATTTGGTGATGACAAGCCCCAAGCTGGAACTGGTGATGGTGAAGAGTAATGCATCAGGTAAGATGCTGAATCTTCAGAACCGATGTTTACACGACCGAACGCGCCTTGAACCCACATGAAAGTTTCGTCAACTTGGTCTGTAGATTGGCGAGCTTCAAGCTGGATGTTCACACCAAATGTAAGACCGTTATCAAGAGTAGTTTTACCAGTGAAGTGAACTTCACCTTCATAACGTACGTCTGATGGAAGTTGATCTGTGTCTGTGTCGTAATCAGCGATTACGAAAGAAGTCTGCATGTAACCGCCGACATTCAATTTGATTTTTTCAGCAGCAGAAGCAGAGCCCGCTGTAAGTGCACTTGCAGCTACCAAAGCTGTTGTGCCCAGAATTACTTTTTTCATTAGTGTCTCCCCTCTGCTTGCGAAGAAGCTAGAGAAATAGATTTAAAAAACGACGCAAGGCTCAATGGCCCTGTTAGCCAGACTGAGTAAAAAACCTTATTGGGCTGTGGGTCAAGTGTTACACCGGGGGGCTTTTCCCAAATTTGAGAAAACTGTGTTTAAAAAGTCACAAACTATCGAGTGAGGTCAGTTATCATGACACTCCAATAACTTAACTAATTTTCTATAGAGAGTACGTTCTGGAAGAGGTCATCATATATTTTGTGTTTTTGCCTAAGAAAAACCGTTATTTCGCTGCAAAAATCGTCTTTCTTATATTGTTCCTGATGGCAAGCTGCTTTAGACTGCCTGCAGAAACAGGGGTAGCTTTTTCGCTGACACTGTAAATTGAACATAACCGGATTTTGCAAGGAATCGCCACAATGTTGTTGCGTCGCTTTAATGTCAGTAGTTTCATCGGCCTTATGGCCCTAGCGTCGCTCGCGGCATGTAGCAGTGATTTGTCCACCGAATCCAACTTTCCAGAAACAAGCCGAGGTCAAGTGTACCAAGACGGCGTCCCAGACAAGCAAGAAACCTTGTTCGGTGACGGTGGTTTACTTGGTAACGATAAATCCCTGAAAGATGGTCAAGGCGGAAGTGGTATTGGCGTAAACGGGTACCTATGGCGCGCGTCTCTTGATACATTGTCATTTATGCCGCTCAGTTCTGCTGATCCTTTTGGCGGCGTTATTATTACTGACTGGTATACACCCGCGGAATCTCCCGGTGAGCGCTTTAAAGTAACAGTGTATATTCTGGATAGACGCCTTCGTGCCGACGGGATTCGGGTGTCAGCGTTTAAACAGAACTTGGACACGACTAACAATTGGATCCCTGTCGAACTAACACCAAAAACCGTTACAAACCTGGAAAATGCGATCTTGCGCCGAGCCAGGGAATTACGAATTGCGCGCGACGGCGGAAACTAAAGTCCCGTTACGTGTCCTGCAAAGACTAAGACGCCAGCACCAATGTAACTTACACAATCGACTTGGATCTTTTGGATAAGCGACAGCATGTTTAAACGATCATTATTGTAGATTTAAAAAACGGACCCCAAAACACATGTCCCGCTATAACGCAAAAGAAGTTGAAGCCAAGTGGCAAGCCACGTGGGAAGACAGGCAAACCTTTGTTGCTGAAACAGATACCTCTTTGCCGAAATATTACGTGCTTGAGATGTTTCCCTACCCTTCAGGCAACATTCATATTGGTCATGTGAGAAACTACACCATGGGCGATGTTGTGGCGCGCTATAAGCGGGCACGCGGCTTTAATGTTTTGCATCCCATGGGCTGGGACGCTTTTGGGTTGCCTGCAGAAAACGCAGCACGTGATAAAAATGTTCATCCGGCTGAATGGACATATGCAAATATTGCCAATATGCGCCGGGAACTTAAATCCATGGGGTTATCTCTGGATTGGAGCAAAGAACTTGCCACCTGTCATCCGGGATATTATGGGAAACAACAGGAACTCTTCCTTGATTTCATGAGAGACGAACTGGTTTACCGCAAAGAAACGTGGGTAAACTGGGATCCAATAGACATGACGGTTCTTGCAAACGAGCAAGTCATCGATGGTCGGGGCTGGCGTTCTGGCGCGCTCGTTGAGAAACGAAAACTAAACCAATGGATGTTCCGCATTGCCGATTATAGCGAAGCGTTGCTCGATGGCCTCGATACTCTTGACCGTTGGCCCGACCGCGTCCGCTTGATGCAAGAAAACTGGATTGGGAAATCCAAGGGCGCCCGTGTGCAGTTCAAAATAGCAGGTACAGACCAAGATCTGGAAATTTATACCACCCGGCCTGATACTCTCTATGGCGCAAGTTTCATGGCAGTAGCTGCCGACCACCCCCTTGCTCAAAAACTAATGCCTGATAACTCAGCCATCGCAGACTTCGTTGCTGAATGCCATCGTATGGGAACCAGTGAAGAGGCTATTGAAAAAGCTGAAAAAAAGGGCGTAGATACTGGTCTTCGGGCCGAGCATCCGTTCATTGAAGGCAAAACACTTCCCATTTATGTGGCTAATTTTGTGCTTATGGAATATGGCACGGGTGCTATTTTTGCCTGTCCTGCTCATGATCAACGGGATCTTGATTTTGCCCGCAAATACGGCCTTGAGGTTACCCGTGTGGTCGCCGATGCCGACGGAAATGAAGCAGATGTCGGGACAGAGGCCTATACAGGCCCCGGTACTCTTATTAATTCAGGATTCCTTAACGGTCTTGAAGCAGATGACGCGAGAAAGAAAGCCGTTGCCCGCCTCGTAGAGCTAGATCAAGGCGTTGAGACAACAAACTACCGACTTCGCGACTGGGGACTTTCTCGCCAAAGATATTGGGGTTGCCCAATACCTGTGGTTCATTGTGAAGCCTGCGGTACTGTTCCTGAAAAAGCTGAAAACCTACCCATCGTCCTTCCTGATGACGTTACGTTCGACAAGCCGGGCAATCCACTTGATCATCACCCGAGCTGGAAACACACCAACTGTCCATCTTGCGGAAAGGCAGCTATCCGCGAGACAGATACGATGGATACTTTTGTCGATTCGTCATGGTATTTCTCAAGATTCTGCGCCCCTCGCAATGACAAACCAGTGAGCCAAGCAGATGTGGATTACTGGTTACCTGTGGATCAATATATCGGCGGTATCGAACATGCTATTTTGCATCTTTTGTATTCCCGTTTTTTCTCTCGCGCCATGAAAGAGACCGGCGCCGTTGAGTTTACGGAGCCGTTTGATGGTTTGTTTACGCAAGGAATGGTGACCCACGAGACCTATAAAAGTGCCGACGGCGCGTGGTTATTCCCACAAGATGTCACCCAAAATGATGCGGGAGAGCCTGTTCATATTGAAACAGGGGCCTCTGTTACCATTGGCGGCGTTGAGAAAATGTCCAAATCCAAGAAAAACGTGGTGGACCCCGGCGAAATTATCGACAAGTTTGGTGCCGATGCCGCCCGCTGGTTTGTCTTATCCGACAGCCCTCCTGATCGCGACATGGAATGGACTGATGCCGGCGCGACCGGTGCATGGCGTTTCAAACAACGTTTGCATCGCTTTATAGAGGAAAACCTCGATAATATCGTGGCATTAGATGCGCCAGAGCCTTCTGAGTTTTGTGACCAGGCAACAGCACTTCGAAAAGAGGGACACAAAACCCTCATGCATGTCACGGACAGCATCGAGAAATTGCACTTTAACAATGCCATTGCCCGTATTTACGAGTTTATGAAGACCCTTGGCGACTTCAAAGCAACCGGAAAACCTGGAAGTGATTGGGCATTGCGCGAAGCCATGGAGATCATGGTGAGTGTCGTCGGTCCAATGATGCCGCATCTCACTGAGGAGCTATGGGAGATGCTAGGTCACAAGACAATTCTTGCAGACAGCCCATGGCCAACTCTTATAGAAGAGCTAACGGTGGATAACACTGTCACCATCGCTGTTCAGGTAAAAGGGAAATTACGGGCCACCATCGAAGTTCAAAAGGATGCCCCCTCTGATGCAGTTGAGGCACTGGCTCTTGCAGAAGAAAGCGTTATCAAGGCAATTGGAGAAAACCCGATCCGCAAAGTTATTGTGGTTCCAAATCGGATTGTGAATATTGTTATATAGATTAACCATTATACTAGCTGTTCTTACTGCAGTTGCGGGTTGCGGCTTCCAACCCCTTTATGGAAGCCAGACAACCAATGCAAAAGTAACAGTCAGCCTGGAACAAACCTACGTTCTTCCCATTGAAGACCGGGTAGGTCAGATTGTCCGCAATCAACTTCTTGATAAAATCTCTCCGAAGGGCCTCCCATCAAGAGCCACTTATCAATTATCTGTAACATTACGCGAGCAAAAACAAGGACTTGCCATCGATACTACAGATTCCACCAATCGGTATAATTTGACAATTTTTGCCAAATACAAACTTCTAGACACCACGGGCAAGAAAACGATTTATGCAGGCAGTGCGCAGTCTATTGCCTCCTATAATATTGTGAGTTCCGATTTTGCCAACCTTGCCGCAGAGAAAAATGCACGAAAACGGTCAGCAATCGTGGTCTCTGAAGAAATCCATCGGCAGTTGTCTGTATTTTTGTCGAGGTAGCTATTTTTGGAACTTCGCCCAGCTCAGTTTTCATCCTTCATAAAGGCTCCGGACAAGAATCTCCGTATATTTCTGGTCTATGGCCCTGATGAGGGGCTTGTTCGCGAACGGGCGAAACAATTATCACTTACTGTTCTTGAAACCCTAGACGACCCATTTTGTTACGCTGAGATCGAAGCCGGGAATTTGGACGGTGACCCTGCCAGGTTAAGAGATGAGATCGAAGCCATCTCCATGATGGGCGGCGAGCGCGTTGTCCGTCTCAGAAGTGCGGGCAATGTCCATGCCAAACTCATTCAATCTGTGCTAGACGCGGATTTTTCCAATACTCTTCTGGTAATTGAAGCCGGTGACATCAAAAAAACAACTGCTTTGGTGAAATCCATCACCGGCCTTAGCAATGGTGCTGCCGTTGCCTGTTACCATGATAAGGCTCAAGACGTTGGCTCTCTCATACAGGACGTTTTGGGCGAAGCCGGATTAACAGCGGCGAGTGATGCCACAGACTACCTCAGAAAAAACCTCGGAAGTGACCGCTCCATCTCCCGCCAGGAACTGATCAAACTCACTCTCTACATGGGAGCTACCGGCGCTACCGTAACGCTTGAAGATGCAAAAGCCGTTATCGGCGACAGTTCTGCCGAAAGTGTGTTCGATGTCGTTGATGCCGCTCTGCTTGGAAATTTACCGGGACTAGAGGCATCGCTTAACAAAGCTTTTTTTGCAGGCGAGTCGGCCATAACTTTTTTGCGTCTCATACAAGGGCAACTCAAACAGCTCCATAAAGCCGCGAGTTTCGCTGAAACTGGGGTTCCATTGGGCGTAGCTCTCAAAAAAGCTGCTATTCCGCCCTTCAATCAAAAAAAGGCAGAGGCACAAATTGGACGGCGCGGCGGCCGCCATTTTGCGCAGTGTCTCGATATAATTTTGAAAGCGGAACTGGATTGTAAAACGACAGGGTCTCCCGCAGAAACTCTTTGCCGACGAGCTTTACTGAGAGTTTGTATGGCTAATCGAAATCGCTAAGTAATTGATTTTAATGAAAATCTTCGTCTAAAGCTGAAGTCATATCACCTTGAAAGCTTTCTTCTTCAACTGGCTCGCCTGTGGCATGACGGGTTAGTCTTCGACAAATATCGTCTAATTGATCGAGATGATCATAGGAAATTGTGATCTCCCCGCCCCGTTCTGCGTGGTGATTTATGCTAACTTTGAGCCCAATTGCCGCAGATAGATCCCCCTCTAGAGCGAGCGTATCCTGATCTTTCGTAGGACGGGACACTGAGCGCGCTGTATTTGAGGGTTTTTTCTGGGCCAATTTCTCTGCTTTACGTACAGATAACCCTTCATCGACAATTTTTCGCGCTAACTTCTCTGGGTCATCCGCTGTGATAACGGCGCGGGCTGCACTCGCACTCAAATCACCTGATCTGATCATTTTCTGAACACTGGTTGGAAGCGTCAAAAGCCGCATAATATTTGTCACATGCGATCGGCTTTTACCCAGCTGCTTGGCCAGAATTTCCTGCGTGTAGTCAAATTCATCGGCAAGACGCCGGTACCCTTCTGCTTCTTCGATGGCAGAAAGGTCTTCTCGTTGAATATTCTCAATGATCGCAATTTCAAGACTATCCACATCGGACAAGTCTTTGATAATTACTGGAACTTGGTGCAACTTTGCCATCTGGGCCGCACGCCACCGCCGTTCCCCGGCAATGATCTCAAACGAGCCATTATCTGCTGGATCACGGCGAACAAGAATTGGCTGTAACACACCTTTTTCTGCAATGGAATCTGATAAACTTTGCAGTGCTTCCTGATCCCAATCCTGTCTTGGCTGAAACGGGCTTGGGTGCATTTGTTCGACAGGGACATCCTTCGAAGTGCGTATTTTATCAAGTTCAGAATAGTCTGCAGCGACGTCATCTCCCAAAAGGGCTGACAATCCGCGACCTAATTTCTTTTTTCCAACTTCATCAGACATGATCGACCACAATTCGTTATTAGGCTGCACATAAGCGTTTTTCACGCCGTATCACTTCACTTGCCAGCTTGATATAAGCCTGACTGCCCGCGCAACGATGATCATAAATCAAGACGGGTTTGCCGTGGCTTGGTGCTTCTGACACTCGAACATTACGCGGAATTACTGTCTCATAAACCTTGTCACCCAGGTAGTCACGTACATCTTGTGCCACCTGATCAGATAACTTGTTGCGTTTATCATACATCGTCAACACAACACCTTGAATTTCCAACTTGGAATTAAGAGTATTCTTAACGCGCTCAATGGTTTTTATCAGTAAGCTCAAGCCTTCCAACGCAAAAAACTCACACTGCAAGGGAACTATTACTGCCTGAACGGCAACTAAAGCGTTTAAAGTCAACAAGTTAAGCGATGGAGGGCAATCGATAAGGATGTAGTCATATTTCTCTTTTACAGGCTCAATTGCCTCCACCAATCGGTGGCTGCGCCGATCCATTTCAATCAATTCCAACTCAGCACCCGTTAGGTCCGGTGTTGAAGGAACTAAATCCAAGTTTGGAATTAGGCTCGGGCAAATAGCATCTTCCATCATGATGTCGCCCATAAGAACATCATAAACATTACGCTCACGATTAAATCGGTCAATACCAAGTCCTGTACTGGCATTCCCTTGAGGGTCAATATCAATAATAAGGACTGATTTTCCAACTGCGGCAAGCGCCGTTGCAAGGTTTATGGTCGTCGTGGTTTTACCAACCCCGCCTTTTTGATTAGCGACTGCGAGGATACGTGATGTTCCTACGATACGAAGCTCTTCCATTTTTGCCCCCTGCTTAAACGCGGGAGACGTTCCTTAATTCAAGAACACTTCCCTCGCTACTGGATAAACTTTGATGTTTAGTTGGGTTCATTCTCCAACATTTTGCGGCTTGGGTCAATTCCGCATCTACATCTTGTCCTTTTAAATATAAATAGACTGTTTCATCCGTCGCGAAATTTTCCGAATATTCCAACAGTTTTTCAAGTGATGCAAGGGCTCTCGCTGAAATTACAGTGGCCGGAAACGGCTCTACAGCGTCAATCCGTTTCGTATGGATAGTGATCGGGGTCGATGTTTCACGTGAAACCTCCCGCATGAATTGACACTTCCGATGATCACTTTCGATAACATGAACATCAAAGTCACTAGCCATGGCCACGATCAAAGCGGGGAATCCAGCACCGCTCCCCATATCTATCCAAACACCTTTATCAGACGGTGCATGTTTTAGGACTTGATGGCTATCGAGAACATGACGCTCCCATACATCTGGCAAACTTTTGTTACTCACCAAGTTAATGGCCTTCTGCCATTTAGTAAGAAGCGCAACATACGTGGAAAACTTCTCCAGTGTTTCACGTGAAACACCGGTAAGTTTCTGAAATTCCTGTTCAGTCATTTAAAGAGGTTACCCTGCTTGTTTGCGGTGATCACCGCGCTTTACATAGGAAAGAAGAGCTGTCAGCGCAGCTGGTGTAACACCAGATATACGGGCCGCCTGCCCTAATGTATCAGGCCGTGTATCAGTGAGCTTCTGACAAACTTCAGACGACAGGCCGCCAATATCTTGGTAGTTCAAAGTCGACGGTATAATCAAGGATTCGTCTTTTCTGAAATCACGAACGTCAGCTCTCTGCCGTTCTAGATACCCTTTGTATTGAGCATCAATGGCAATTTGTTCCAATACATCTACAGAAAAATGGTTTGTTTCTGGCCAGATGGCTTGAATGGCCGTCATATCAATGTCCGGATAGGCTAGTAAGTCCGATGCCGTCCTACGCACACCGTCTTGATTAACGTGTAATCCATGGGACTTGGCTTCATTCGGAGTCAATTTTAATGCATCAAACAAGGAATGAGCTGTTTTCAAGTCAGCTTGCTTCTTTGTAAATGCCTCTGCTCGCTCCGCACCGACACAGCCGATTTCAAGGCCCAGGCCAGTCAAACGCGTATCTGCATTATCAGCCCGAAGGATTAGTCGGTACTCCGCTCGTGATGTAAACATACGATATGGCTCTTTAGTCCCGCGCGTGACCAGATCATCAACCATCACTCCCATATAAGCATCTGCCCGATCAAGGATAAACACACCGTCCCCGCTTGCAGCACGCGCTGCGTTTAGGCCAGCAAGCAATCCTTGGGCCGCGGCCTCCTCATAGCCTGTCGTGCCATTGATCTGACCGGCAAGATACAAGTTCTTGAGTTTGCGTGTCTCTAAAGTATGTCTCAGTTCCCGAGGATCGATGAAATCATATTCAATGGCGTATCCAGGCTGATAAAACTCAACCTTTTCAAGGCCCGGAATAGTTTGTAAGAAGGCCACTTGAACGTCTGCCGGTAGTGACGTGGACATCCCGTTCGGGTAAATCGTATCCACATCCAGACCCTCAGGTTCTAAAAAGATCTGATGACTGTTTTTGTCAGCAAACCGAACGACTTTATCTTCAATAGACGGACAGTAACGCGGCCCTGTACCCGTAATCTCACCTGAATACATGGGTGCACGGTGCAAATTGTCTCGAATAACCTGATGGGTATTGTCATTGGTATAAGTGATATGGCACGGGATCTGCGGCGTTGTGATCTCGGTCGTTAAAAACGAAAAAGGAACTGGGACATCATCCCCTGGTTGTTCTTCAAGAATTTTCCAGTTAATGGTCTTCCCATCCAAGCGAGCCGGAGTCCCTGTTTTCAGGCGGCCAAGATCAAACCCTGCCCGCTCCAATGTGGCCGACAGTCCATTTGAAGGATCATCACCTAGACGGCCCGCCGGGATTTTCTTTTCTCCCATATGGATCAAGCCGCGTAAGAAGGTTCCGGTAGTCAAAATAACTTTGCCAGCGCGAATTTCGGTTCCATCAGCTGTAATAACACCTAACACCTGATCATCCTTTGTGATCAAGTCTTCAACAGCCGCGGCCCTAATCTCTAGATTGGCTTGATTGGCCAGCGCTTCTTGCATGGCCTTTTTATAGAGTTCGCGATCTGATTGAGCTCTCGGCCCCCGAACAGCTGGTCCTTTGCGGCGGTTCAATAATCTGAACTGAATACCCGCTGCATCGGCCACTCGGCCCATAACGCCATCAAGGGCATCGATCTCACGCACAAGATGACCCTTCCCTAACCCACCAATAGCTGGGTTACAGGACATGGCCCCAATAGTGTCTAGTTTGTGGGTCAATAACAGGGTCGACGCGCCCACACGTGCTGAGGCGGCAGCGGCTTCACAGCCAGCATGTCCCCCACCAATTACAATTACATCATATACAGTCATGGGGGCCAATGTATGAATAGGGGATCAAAAGTCAAAGCAATTATGAACATGGCTGTCATGATGGCATGTTTCACGTGAAACATGCGGCAGACTGGTCACTTTCCAATACAGAAATCACCGAAAACAACATCCAGAACATCTTCGACATCCACACGTCCTGTGATTCGACCAAGGGCGCGTGCAGCAAGGCGGACGTCTTCCGCAGCAAGCTCCGGATCTGGGGCATTATCAAACCTTGAAAGAGCTTCTGTACAGTCTTCCAACGCCTGCCTGTGACGAACACGGGTCAAAGAGGGAGCACCGGAAACATCAAGCCGATCCACAACATCCTGTTCTAATCTCTGAAGGAAAGCGTCTAACCCCTCCTCTGTCTTAACAGACAGGAAAAATTGACGGTCTTCTGGATCAACTCGCAGTGCGTTTTCCGATAAATCCAGCTTGTTCACAAGGTGGTAACTTCTGTCATCAACCAAATCGGAAAATTCTGTATCATCCAACGATATCTGATCCGCCTCTGTCATGAAGATACGAATGTCAGCGCTGAGAGCTCTCTCTCGAGCCCTGCGGATACCTTCTTGTTCGACAATATCATCTGCTTCTCGCAGACCAGCAGTATCAGCAATGGTGACAGGGTATCCAGCTAGATCTAGGTGAACTTCAACAATATCGCGGGTGGTTCCGGCTTGATCCGTAACAATGGCAGCTTCTTTTTTTGCCAGTTTGTTCAACAGGCTTGATTTTCCAACGTTCGGTGATCCCAAAATAACCACATCTAAACCTTCGCGGATCTTCTCGCCGCGGGACCCGTCTGCAAGATGTACCTCAATCTCATTACGAAGTCCCTTGATTTTGGGTCTTATAGCCTCAGCGACACCGCTTGGCATGTCTTCGTCGGGGAAATCGATGTCTGCTTCCAAGTGAGCGAGACTATGGATAAGCGCCTCTCTCCAGCCATTATAGAGCGTACCCAGCGCACCGCGCATCTGGCGAAGGGCCTGTTGATGCTGTGCATGTGTCTCCGCATTCACGAGATCGCCAATGCCCTCGGCTTCGGTCAAATCAAGTTTGCCATGCTCAAACGCACGGCGCGTAAACTCGCCAGGTTCGGCTGACCGCACTTCCGGGATTTTGACTAACTGATTAAACAACGCTTCAACAATGGCTGGGCCGCCGTGGAGATGAAGTTCAACAACATCCTCTCCGGTAAAACTATTTGGCCCCTTAAAGGTGAGAACGAGGGCTTCATCAATAAGAAAGCTTTTATCAAGGGCGTAGATTTCCCGAACCGCAGCATAGCGTAGTTTCGGTAATGCCTTGTTGGTCAAAGCAGTCAATATATCAAGAGCTGCAGGTCCTGATAGGCGGACCACCGCAACGCCGGCCCTGCCCCGGCCGCTTGCCAATGCAAATATTGTATTCATCAAACGTTGATCACTTCAAATTACTTTTTATTAGGCTTGTCGCCAGAGAATGAGGACCAGAACATATTTTGCATCTGATCGAGCCCCTTCATGCCATCTGGAAGCCACGTTTTCATCATATTTTCTGCATCGAGGCCAGCAATATTCTCAGCTAACTTCTCTTGCATTTGAGCAACAAGAGCTTCCTGCATTTTTTCCACATCAGGTAAACCGAAAAATTTTCTTGCTTCTTCTGGTGTACACTCAATATCAAGACTAATCTTCATGAGAAACAGCTCCTAGTTTGCACAAATAAACGGGTTCTTCTAAAAGGGTAAGTGAATTCATTGAATGGATCAATGCACAGTATTTATTTGAATTGATTTGATGTCTTGGTTTGATCTCAAAATATGGAATATGACATGAAAAACGCTCTGGGTACGGAAACTAGTCCCTATTTGCTCCAACATAAAGACAATCCAGTACATTGGCAGCCTTGGGGTCCTGAAACCCTTGAGTTGGCTAAGAAACAAGGCAAACCCATTCTTTTAAGTGTGGGCTACGCGGCTTGTCATTGGTGTCATGTTATGGCGCACGAGAGTTTTGAAGACCCTCAAACCGCCGCCATTATGAATGATCTGTTTATTAATATCAAAGTCGACCGCGAAGAGCGGCCAGATATTGATCAGATTTATCAAACATCCCTCGCCCTACTGGGGGAGCAGGGTGGCTGGCCTCTCACCATGTTCCTAAACGCCAAGGGAGAGCCATTTTGGGGCGGAACTTATTTCCCAAAAGAAAACTCTTACGGCCGGCCGGGATTTTCAAATGTGCTGGAAACAGTTTCCGACATATTCAAAAACGAACCTGAAAAAGTAACCAAAAACAGAGATATTCTGTCAGCCGCTCTCAAAAAACACAACTCCACCACTGAGGGAGATCGTCCAAAATTATCAATAGAGGTTTTAGACCGCATTGTTGATCGCTACGCTGACGAGGCTGACCTAGAATATGGGGGTATCGGGTCAGCACCCAAATTCCCGCAAACCTATGTCCTTGAAAATCTGTGGCGGGGTTATATCCGAACAGGTAAGGAAAACCTGGCGGAGATTGTTGTAAAGGCCCTCACCCAGATGTCACAAGGTGGGATCTATGACCATCTTGGCGGCGGATATTCCAGATATTCAACCGATGCCTTATGGCTCGCACCGCATTTTGAGAAGATGTTGTATGATAATGCGCTTATTATAGATCTCCTCGTTTTGGTCCATGCCGAGAATAAAACGGAGCTCTTTAAAGATCGGGTGTACCAGACTATCGACTGGCTCCTGCGTGAGATGATCGCTGAAAACGGGGCTTTCTCCGCCACTATCGATGCAGATAGCGAAGGGGTTGAGGGCAAATTTTATGTCTGGTCTGAAAGCGAACTTAAAGAGGTTTTAGGAGATCAAGCCGCTCAATTTTCCGAAATTTACGGAGCTGAGGAAGAAGGAAACTGGGAGGGATCAAACATCCTTCATCGGCTAAATTATGCAACTTCCCTTGATGATGATACTGAAGAGGCCCTTACCGCCCTCCGCGAAAAGCTATTTGAAGCCAGAAAAAAACGCATTCATCCAGAATTAGATACCAAGGTTCTGACCGATTGGAATGGTTTAATGATCACTAGCTTGGCTAAAGCTGGGCAATATTTTAGTGAAGTGCATTGGGTTGAACGGGCTGAAAATGCGTTTTCGGCTATTACAACTCATTCCATGGAAGAAGATGGGCGCCTCTATCACAGTTATCGAAACGGTGAAGCCAAGCATACGGGCATTCTAGATGACTACGCCAACATGAGCCGGGCGGCGCTCACCCTCCATGAGATAACCGGACGAGGGTTTTATCTTGAACGAGCAACCACTTGGGTTCAAATTCTAAATGATCATTTTTGGGATGAAACTGGAGGATATTTTTATACTGCAGATGATGCCGAGGCGTTAATTGTCAGAAGTAAAAATGCTTTTGATAATGCAGTTCCTGCAGGAAATGGAACCATTCTCGAGGTGCTTGCAAAAATTCATTATCTAACGGGAGACCGAGACGTCTTTGAAAAGGCAACTGATATTATCAAAGCCTTTTCTGTAGAACTTGGCCGGAACTTCTTCCCCCTAGCAACATTTCTAAACAATTTTGAAACCCTAGTAGGGGGTCTGCAGGTTATGATTATCGGTGGCAGAGAGGAAGCAGAAACACTTGATTTGCTTTCAGTGCTAAATGAATTTAGTCTACCCACCAAAGTAATCAATATCCTACCAGATACAGAAAACCTGCCATTTGATCACCCTGCGAACAGTAAAACTCGCAAAAATGGCAAACCCACTGTTTATATTTGTACAGGCTCCGTTTGCTCTGAACCGGCAAACTCTCCCATGGAGCTCAGAAAACAACTTGAGAACAGGGCCGAATAGATGTCGCAACTAAGTATGCATAGTCCCGTTGGGGACCTGACAGTAACTGAAGAAGATGGCGCCATAATCTCCCTTGATTGGGGCTGGGTTCCCGATGAATGGCAGAATGAGACGCCATTACTGCGATCTGCTATTAATCAGTTAAATGATTATTTCGATGGCAATTTGTTAGATTTCGATCTTCCTCTAAATCCACCGGGATCGGACTATCAAAAGAAAGTCTGTTTCGCCATGAAGGCTATTCCAGGTGGGTCAACTCGTTCATATGGCGAGATTGCTAAAGAACTTGAAAGTTCAGCTCAAGCTGTGGGGAATGCTTGCGGGCTTAATCCCATCCCAATCATTATTCCGTGCCACCGCGTACTCGCTGCCGGAAAACAAATGGGTGGTTTTTCAGGAGATGGTGGCATTGAGACCAAGAAAGTGCTGCTAGAGCTTGAAAATGCACTTCCACCAATTCAACAACAGCTTGATTTATAACAGAACCTAAATAATTCCCAAAATGGGGCGCTAATTACAAAGGTATTTCCATGACAAAAGCCATTACATTTAGTGAATTCGGAGGATCTGAGGTCCTCAAATGGACAGACGTTGATGTGGGTAGCCCCGCATCAGGGGAAGTCCGAATTAAACATCAGGCGGTAGGTTTAAACTTTATTGACGTTTATTTCAGAACCGGTTTATATCCCGCCCCTCTTCCCAATATTCCAGGAATGGAAGCTGTCGGCACTATTGAAGAAATAGGAACAGATGTGACAGGTTTTGCGATTGGTGATCGGGTTGCTTATGCTTGTCCTCCCATCGGGGCTTATAGCGAAGAACGGGTTATGCCTGTCTCAGGTTTAATTAAAGTTCCAGATACAATCGATGATCAAACCGCAGCGGCTATGATGTTGCAAGGAATGACAACAGAATATCTACTTCAACGGTCGTTTCACGTGAAACCAGGAGATACCATCCTATTTCATGCGGCAGCCGGCGGTGTTGGTCTTATGGCTTGCCAATGGGCAAAACATATTGGTGCAACAGTTATTGGAACCGTTGGATCTGAAGAGAAAGCTGCCCTTGCCCAGGCACATGGGTGCGACCACACCATCAATTACCAAGAAGAGGATTTCCATGAAAAACTAATGGAGATCACCGAAGGTAAGGGAGTTCCGGTTGTCTATGACAGCATTGGTAAGGACACGTTTGAGAAATCTCTCGATTGCTTGCAGCCACGCGGACTATTGGTTTCCTACGGAAATGCTTCTGGCCCTGTAACTGGCGTAGATATTGGAATGTTAGCGGCTAAAGGCTCTCTATATGTAACGCGCCCGACCCTGATGACTTACAACGCTAGTCGCGAAGAGCTTGAAAAATCAGCGTCTGACCTAATGACAATGGTGGGTAATGGCACAGTGAAGGTCAATATTGGTCAAAGTTATCATTTGTCGGAAGCAGCTAAAGCACATGATGACCTAGAAAACAGAAAAACCACCGGATCGACTGTCTTTACTCTTTGATTTTAGCAGAACTTGAAATCCATTATTCTGTATTAGACTTAGATATTTTCCAATAAGACAGAATTCAGTCACAAAAAAAGGCGCTGTAAAAAACAGCGCCTTTTTTAGGATCAATTTTCAGATCATGTATTCATGGAATCGAAGAAATCATCGTTTGTCTTGCTGGATTTCAATTTATCAAGCAAGAATTCCATAGCATCCGTTGTTCCCATTGGATTAAGAATACGGCGAAGAACCCACATTTTCTGCAGTGTGGCTTTATCAACCAGCAACTCTTCTTTACGTGTTCCAGACTTGGTGATGTCGATTGCTGGGAAGACCCGCTTATCAGACAACTTACGATCAAGAATGATTTCAGAGTTACCAGTGCCTTTAAATTCTTCAAAAATCACTTCATCCATCCGTGAGCCCGTATCAATAAGGGCCGTTGCAACGATGGTCAAAGATCCGCCTTCTTCAATGTTCCGGGCAGCACCAAAGAAGCGCTTAGGGCGTTGCAATGCGTTTGCATCCACACCACCGGTCAAAACCTTACCACTGGACGGCACAACCGTATTATAGGCCCGTGCAAGACGTGTAATACTATCAAGAAGAATAACGACGTCCCGTTTATGTTCAACAAGACGTTTGGCTTTTTCAATAACCATTTCAGCTACTTGAACGTGACGAGTTGCTGGTTCATCAAAAGTAGAAGAGACAACTTCGCCTTTTACTGACCGCTTCATATCCGTCACTTCTTCTGGCCGTTCGTCGATCAGAAGAACAATCAAATATATATCAGGATTATTGGTTGTGATGGAGTTCGCCATATTCTGCAAGAGAACTGTTTTACCTGTCCGCGGCGGTGCCACAATAAGAGCCCGTTGGCCCTTGCCTTGCGGTGATACTAGATCAATTACTCGGGCTGAGCTGATCCCAGTTGTCGGATCAAGTGTTTCGAGTTTAATACGTTCTTCGGGATATAATGGGGTGAGGTTATCAAAGTTAATTTTGTGTCGGGCTTTTTCTGGGTCTTCAAAGTTGATATTTTCAACTTTAAGAAGGGCGAAATATCGCTCCCCATCTTTAGGGCTTCGAATTTGACCCTCTACCGTGTCACCCGTTCGAAGTGAAAACCGCCTGATTTGACTTGGTGAGATATAAATATCATCGGGGCCCGCGAGATAGTTCGCATCTGGTGAGCGTAAAAATCCAAAACCATCTGACAAAATTTCAAGAACACCGCCACCAGTGACGATTTCGCCATTTTCAGCTTCATTCTTCAAAATTGCGAATAACAACTCTTGCTTTCGCATTGTAGAGGCATTTTCGATGTCCAGCGCTTCAGCAGCCGCCAGGAGTTCGGGAGGGGATTTCTTTTTAAGTTCTTGAAGATTCATGTAAATCTCTGGAAATTGAATAAATTTAAATAAATGGATGAAGGTATATGCAGATATTACTTTTCGGGAAGTAAGCGCTTAATAGCGATCAATCATTATTGATTTGATGGGACCTAATTTGTTAATGTCACCAGTCCCGGCGAATAGAGGTTCCACCGGTTGAGATAAAGGAATGCCAGCATAAAGTCATGAAGTCAACGAGAATAAAACAAGAACCTTGCAATTTCTGCGTTAAAACATCCTTAAAACGGCTTAACAACCACCATAATGACAATAATTATCATTAAAACGGTCGGTAATTCATTTGCGTATCTATAAAATTTAGAAGATTTGCTATTATTATCTGCTTCAAAATCTTTTCGCCATTTAGACAACGACCCATGGAAGCCGGTCATTAAGACAAGCATCAAAATCTTCGTCCAAATCCAGCCAGCAGACCAATCTACTATTCCGGGAATTGACATAAGAATACCGCCAAAAATAAAGGCCATCATCATGGCAGGATTGATAATTCCGCGAAGAAGACGGCGCTCCATAATTTTGAAGGTTTCCGACTGAACAGATCCAATTTCTGCATCACAGTGGTAAATATAGAGGCGCGGCAAATAGAGCATTCCCGCCATCCAAGCCATAACTGAAACTATATGAAATGCTTTTATCCATAGGTAGTTATCACCAAAAAAATCTAACATATCTAAATTACTGCCTTTGAAAATTGAGCGCATCCTGTTGCTGATGCCGGGCAAATTTTAGCGCCGCATGCGCTTTTCATACCACCGTCATGTCGATTTTTGATCAAACTTTTCAACCCATTAATAAACTTGGGATGAGTTGTCACTGTCGGAACTCGGTAATAACTAGGTACACCAGTTTTGCGTGCAATTTCAGCATATTCCAAATCAAGCTCAACCAGTGTTTCAGAATGTTCTGATACAAACGCAACTGGGATCACCATAAGGGACTGACCTGCTTTGCCTGCCAACTCTATTTCAGTTTCAGTGCTCGGGCCAATCCATTCAACGGGGCCAACCCGGCTTTGATAACAAATCTGATAGTCCAGATCATCCCGCCCAAGTTCCTTCAGAATTCCGTTTACTGATTTCTCGACTTGCCAAGGATAAGGATCCCCGCCGTCTACAATTTTTTTAGGAAGACCATGGGCAGAAAATAGCAATTTTGGGGTATCGCCCTCTATTTTTACCAACTCTTTTGCGATTAAATCGGCATAGGCCGCAGAAAACCCAACATCCTCTGGATAGCAGCATACGGTCGTGGTTTTAACATCTAAGTCAGCGTTTTTTG
>Ga0209826_1001167_pt1 | contig 18421 bp, 18 predicted proteins | sample GOMGulsemesocosm_5_FD_184637 | JGI IMG/M metagenome (GOLD analysis project Ga0209826, IMG submission 184637) | Methane-oxidizing microbial communities from mesocosms in the Gulf of Mexico - GOM15C Gulf of Mexico (SPAdes) (version 2) | ecosystem: Environmental > Aquatic > Marine > Cold seeps... | reverse complement strand
ATTGAAACATACCCAGTAGCACCCAAAAGAATTAAAGACCTCAATAGTTTTGGACCCAGAAGTGAAGAGATTCTCGCCGAGGTGAATATACATTCGGTCGAGGCGTTTATGGCCATCGACCCCTATGATTTATACGCATTGATAAAACCGATGAAAGGCATGGGGTTGAACTCCATCTACTCCATCATTGGAGCAAGGGAAAATATTTCGTGGTTGGAGATTAAGAATACGAGAAAAACCGAAATACTCATGAAATTGGATGATTTGGGGTTGGCACCCAAGTGACACGGTTTAGTCCTGCGTTTTTTGCGCCCCGAGTGTATTCTCCCCGCTATAGACAGGTCAACGCACCGCCACCGAAACAAACACAAGCGTAAGACTTTCTGACACATCGCTTAGACTTTTAGGCATATTCTGATATTCACATGTCATCTAAAGTATCTCTCGTCATTTATGTAATTAACGGAGAACAAGATGAACATACAAGCCCGATTGGTAACCTTTGTAGCCGCTGTTTTTTTTAGTGTTTCAGGTGCCGTATTTGCCGGTGCTAATACGGAAACCGATGCCAATGATGTGATTTTGGCTGGTCATGATGCGGTGGCTTATTTTACGGAAGGCAAGCCTGTATTAGGCGATGAGAAGTATACGGCCGCTTACAATGATGCCGTGTATCGTTTTAGTTCGGCTAAAAACCGCGACTTGTTCAGTGAAAGTCCAGCGACATACGCACCGGTTTATGGCGGTTTTTGCGCTTACGGTATGACCTTTGGTAAGAAGTTTGAAATCGACGGCAAGGCCTTTGAGATTGTTGAAAACAGGCTCTACGTGAATAAAAATCTAGCAGTGTATGGCATGTGGAAGAAAGATATTCCTACGCACATTGAGCAGGCGAATGAGAAGTGGCCTGAAGTGGAAGACATTGTGGCCAGCAAGCTTTAAACGTCACGGTCAATACAGCGCTTCGGCGCTGTTTTTATGTCTGTTGTTTTTGTTGTGATCGGATGGCGCCTGGCGTCTCACCCAGTAGTTTCTTAAAGGCTTTTCTAAACGCAACTTCTGACTCATAACCGCTGCGTTCTGCGATTTGTGCCATAGATAACGCGCTGGTTCTCAACAGTATACGCGCTTCATTCATACGCCACATGGTTAGGTACTTCATGGGGGTGAGCCCAAGTAACTTCCGAAAGTATTGGGAGAAGTTAGAGCGGCTCATGGCGGCGGTAGCGGCCAGCGTTTCCAGCGTCCAAGGTCGTTCCGGTTGCTGATGGATTACGCTCAGTACTTTTCCCAGGCGAGGATCGAACAAAGCGGTCAATAATCCAGAGCTGACGGTTTGCTTGGATACCTGTTGTCGCAATACTTCTACAAACAGTAAAAAGGCCATTTGATCGATGACGGCGTAATGCCCAGGGCGTTCGTCGGATAATTCTTTGATCATGAAACTGACGAGTCGTTTCACCCGCTCGCCACTGTCGCTGTTGTTTGATTTAAGCACCACCGCCGAAGGTAAGGCGTCCAGTAACGGGAAAATACTGGGATTACGAAATTCAAAATAGCCACAGACCATATGAGTGATAGGTTCGTTTGGGTTGGTAGGCAGTGCGCTGCCCGTGTTAATGGTGTTCGCAGCGGGTTGAATCGCTGAGTTAGCCATGATGTGGCAGTCATCATTGGGGAAGACAATAAGGTCACCCGAAGACAGTTTACGCGGTTCATCACCCTTGAAATGCAGCCATGCATCGCCGCTGCCAATAATATGGAAGGGCATCTTTTGAGTGCCGCTGGTGTCCACGGCCCATGCGCCACAGTAGTCGCCGTTGGCGAATACTTGTGCGGTGAGCTCCAGTCGAGACAGTAAAACACTCAGGGGATCGGGACTTTCCAGATAGAAATTTGGACTTTCAGTCATGTTTTATAGCCTTTTTGACATACAAATGCTTAATGTCGAGCAGTATACTCATTATCGTCTTAACAGGAAGCCGTGAGGAGGCAACATGAAAAACATCGTAATTTACAGCAAGGACTATTGCCCCTACTGCAACGATGCGAAGCGCCTATTCAAATCACGGGGTTGGTCATTCACCGACATTGAGGTTGGTTATGACACTGCGTTATTCTCAGAGATGGTTAACCGCGCTGGCCGCAGAAGCGTGCCGCAAATTTTTAGCGACGGTGTCCATATCGGTGGGTTTGATGATCTGGAGAAATACTTAGGGGCTGCGAAGCCACAGCTATCCACTGCGTGAAAAAGTTGAGTCCAATGACATCGACGTGACGATGAATATTTTAATCGAGGCGAGCTACAGGGGGTGTTCGAGTGGGTGGGCGAAGATGAAAAATGCCGAAAAGTATTTCAGGTGTTCACTGGGGTTATTGGATGCTCTTCTTAATTAGCCGCCTGACTGCCAAGAGCTGACCGCCAAGCCTCGGAGATCAAAGCTTCGTAGAGATAAACTGCGTAAATTAACTGACCAAGTAGAAAGCTCTCGGTCACTCGACCCTCAAAAAAGGCGCCTAATGCGCCTTTTGGGGGGGCGATTTGTTGGTGATTTGATTAGCTCATCACCGAATCTGGAACCCAAACACCGTGGAAACCAACGGGGACTCGTACCGGCAGCTGTATTTTTGCAATTGGCCCTGCGGCTAAACCCGTGGCATCGAAAATACACAGGGCGCTGGTTTCCGTGTGTTTGTCGTAGACATAACTCAGCAGGTAACCCTCGTCTTCAGCGCCGCTTGACTCGCTGGCCGGCACAAAGAATGTTTCGCCCGGTTCGTATTGCAGCCCGGGCAACCAGCTTTCGACATCGCCGGTTTGCATGTCGTACTTCCTGATCCCGCCCTCGGCTTTGTGCATCAGTTCCGGGGTGTCATTTTTAGCGTCGACCAGCAAGCTGTAACCGTAGCGGTATTCCTCGGTCCAGCGTTGGCGGTTCACAGTCGGGAATTCCATCGGCTGGTCATGCAGTCGGGTGACCGACGTCTGACCTGTTTTCATGTTCATGCTGAAGCGCGATAGGTGCGCAGGGTGGAAGAAATCGTGGGAGTTTTTAACCCAAAGGCGGTCATAGCGTGCGGCATCCACCACAACTTCGTCGCCCTGATCAAACGAGTTCATGATGTGAAAAATAAAGCACGGCGGCACATCAAACCACTTAATGTCCGCGTTGCTGCCTGTGCGTGGCATAACACCAAACCGGCAAGGCGCACTGTTATCCCACTTAAAGGGCAGAGCATCACCCGTTGCGGCCGCAAACAAGGAGAAGCGCACCGGCATGTCCATAAACACAACGTAGTTTTTGGTCACCGCAAAATCATGCACCATGCCGGGGCCTGACATAGTGATGGGTTCAACCTGCAGCATTTTGCCCGAGGCATCGGCGCGCATATACGTCAGGTAGGGGGCCATGACGTTATAACCGAAAAACAGCAGCTCCCCCGTGTGAGGGTCAATGCGTGGGTGCGCCGTCATGTTGCCCGGTAATTTCCCCTCGTAGTTAAACAGGCCTTTGGTTGATAGGTCAGTTGGGTCAATTTCATAGGGATAGCCGAACTCGCCCAAAGACAGCAGTTTGTCGCCGTGGTAAATCAGCGACACCGCGCTGGTATTGTTTTCAGGTTTTGGCGCGCTAAAGCGGCTGTTTTCCTTGCGATAAAGCGGCGTATCGACGTAGCGATTGCGATACCACTTGGCTTTACCGTTTTCCAAGCGCACGCCGTGAAGCATGCCATCGCCACCAAAAAAGTGATCGCTGATGCCTGTTGAAGTATTGGTGCCATTTCTAACATAAAGGCCGCTCAGTTCAGGCGGTATATTGCCTTCGACCTTTAACTGGGTTTGCGTTACCTGTTCGGTAACCGGTCGAAAGTTGCCCTGCTGCCAGAACTTAACCATCTCTTCCTCTTTAGAGCATCCACTGATCACTGAGGTGGTTGCCAGCCCCATGGCCCCTAGGCCGCTGTATTGAAGAAAATCCCTGCGTTTCATCGCTGTGCCTTTATCCTGTTGTTTATTCGGAGGCCAATCACTTTTAGTCAACGGCGCTTAATCGCGTTGAGGTCGATGCTATTTGGTAGCGTTGCCCCTAGCTGATCTTGGTCAGTACCTTGCACTGGTCGCTGGGGGTTCTCAGCGCTTCAAAGGCGTCGGGCAGCTCGTCCAGGGTAATCACGTTGGTGATCATCGGGGCGATATTGATGCGGCCTTCGGCGAGCATGGCGATGGAGGTCTCGAAATCGTCTTTGGTGTGAGCAATGGCAAACTGAATGTTCAGCTCTTTTATTAAACCTAAGAACGGCATTATGTTGTCGGGTTTCTCGCACACGCCGACGGGGATGATTTTGCCGCCGTAGGGCGCCATTTCCATACACTGCTGCAGCAAACCCGGCGCGCCGACGCATTCAAAGATGACGTCGGGGGCGGCGCCGGTTAGATCATTGAATTGCTCGAGTAAATCCTCTGAACCTTTGCTTAGGTCGGGTTTGATGATGTGGTTGGCGCCCATCTGTTTCGCCAGTGCGGCGCGGGTGTCGGCCAGCTCGCTGACCACAACATCGCGGGCGCCAAAGAATTTGGCCCACAGAGCAACGGTCAGGCCAATTGGACCTGCACCCATAATCAGTACCCGGCTACCGGCTTTTAAGTCGGCCTTACGCACCGCGTGCAGGCTGACGGCGAGCGGTTCGACCAAAGCAGCGGTTTCTAAGTCGAGGCTGTCGGGGATAAGAATGGTTTCGCGGCTACCGGTGGTGACGTAATCGGCGAAACCGCCTGGGTCATTGACGCCCGATACCTTCTTGTTCATGCACTGAAAGAACTGGCCGCTGACGCAGGCCAGGCATTTGCCGCAGCCTATAAACGGCAGCGCACACACGCGGTCGCCCACTTTCCAATCGCCATCGGCTTCTTTGCCCACTTCGGCTATTTCGCCAACGTACTCATGGCCTAGGATTTGCCCACAGCAGGCCGTGGTTAAACCTTCGCGGGTGGCGTGTAGGTCGGTGCCGCAAATACCACAGTAGGACACCTTCATCACCAGTTCGGTGGGTTCGGGTGTGGGGTCGGCGACCGTTTCTACGCTGAGTGGCTGACCGACTTCTTTAAATACCGCTGCCTTCATGGGGGCGCCCTTATTATGATTATCTGTGTTGATGCGTGTCTGCAATCATCGTCGTGATAATAGTCCTGAGGCTTGATGTTTAGGTGCCTACAGCGCTGGTCGATGGTATCCCCAGATTATCCAATATAAAACAAACAGTCAAATCTGATTGTTTTTATTGTTGAGGTTTGATACCTTAATTTTCAGGGTTTAAAGAATAATAAACACGCTGCTTATTGATCGCACCGCTCGGTGCAAATCAAGCAGCGCTTGACGCATTAGGGGAACATTATGGATCTCGGATTATCTGGAAAAAAAGCGGTTATTACCGGTTCTACACGTGGCATCGGTCGCGCCATTGCTAATCTGCTGGCCGATGAAGGCGTTGATTTGGCGATCTGCTCGCGCAACCAAGAAGAAGTGGATGTAGCGGTTAAAGAACTGAGCGCCATGGGCGTGAAGGTGACTGGGTCGGTAGTGGATGTGGCCGATAAAACCTCTTACCAAGCGTGGATTGCTAAAGTCGGCGACGAGCTGGGCGGCATCGATATTTTTGTGCCTAACGTCAGCGCTGGTGGCGGCGACATGTCGGAAGAGGGTTGGATCAACGGTCTTAATATCGACATATTAGGCACCACGCGTGGTATTGAAGCGGCTATGCCTTTCCTCGATAAGTCTGACGCGGCTTCTGTTGTGATCATCTCCAGTACCGCGTGTGTTGAAACCTTTATGGGTCCACAGCCATACAATGCCCTTAAGGGAGCGCTGGTTATCCATGGCAAACAGCTGAGCCAGGCGCTGGCGCCACAGGGGATTCGCGTTAACTGTGTATCACCTGGCCCGATTTACATCGAAGGCGGCGCTTGGGAATACATCAAAGAGAATATGACCGAGCTGTACGACGGAACGGTTTCTCAGATCCCACAGGGCCGTATGGGCAGCGCTGGCGAAATCGCTAATACGGTTGCCTTCTTGGCCAGCCCGGCGGCCAGCCTGATTACCGGCGTTAACTTGGTGGCCGATGGTGGCTTTACCAAGCGCGTACAGCTGTAACAGCACGCTTTTAAAGGGCGCCACAATACGGGTCGGCGTTAATAGCGTCGACCCGTTTTTATTAAAGAATAATATAATTCCTGGTTGATATTATGAGTAAAAGTGATCGCATTGACGTCTACCTCGTCGCCGGTGGTAAGTACCACAATATCGACCATGCTCGTCTTGAGATACTCAAACTGTTGGCCGACCAGCCGCGTATAAAAGTACGGGTCGGCGAGGACTACAGTGATATTGATGCTATCTGCGCGTCCGATTTTATTATTACCTACACCTGTGATGTTATTCCGACAGAGGCTGAAACCAAGCGTTTGTGTGAATACGTTCGCAGTGGAAAAAAATGGTTTGCACTGCACGGCACCAATTCAATCCTGCGTTTTCTACAGAGCGACGGTGATTTTATTGTTGATTGTCCAGAAGAAAATATTCCGTTCATGGAGTTGTTGGGTAGCCAGTTTATGTCGCACCCCCCTATCCATGAATACGAGGTGTTGGCCACCGAGCCTGAGCATCCGTTGGTGAAGGGCATTCCCACCTTCCGAGTGGATGATGAAATGTACCTGTGTAAGTTCCACGGTGAATACCAAACCTTGTTGCACGCCCACTGGTCTAAGCCGGTTGAGAATTTCACCAGCGATGCGTGGATGAAAGAAGATGATATTCAGCCGGTTTTGTATATCCACCCATATGGACAAGGGCAGGTGCTGTACCTGACGCTGGGTCACTGTCGTGGCAAGTACGACATGCAGCCCGATATTGAAGAATACCCCGTGCCAGAAGAGGGCGCCTGGCGCACCGAAGAATTCTACGAGTTGTTGCGCCGCGGTATTACCTGGGCTATGGACCAGTAGTTTAAAACAGGCCATGGCGCCGGTCGCCCAGCCACCAGCGTATTAATTATGACCGTGAGCAGCTACGGCTAAAAATTTAGAGGTTATCAAGATGGATTTATCGTTCAGTCAAGAAGAGCTGCAATTTCAGCAGGAAGTTCGTCAATTTCTGGCGGAGAACTTACCCGCGCACATTGTCGAGGGCAGAAAAAATAATGGCGGTGTGTTTGTTGAGAAGGAAATTGCGCTGGAATGGCAGGCTATTTTGGTGAAAAAAGGCTGGGCGGTACCGCAGTGGCCCGTCGAACATGGCGGTACCGATTGGACGCCTTCGCAGAAATACCTATTCAGTAAAGAGTGTTACCACGCCGGTGCGCCCATGTTGATTCCTCTTGGCCTGTTAATGCTAGCGCCGGTGATCATGGCGTTTGGTAGCGAAGCACAAAAAGCCGAGTACCTGCCTAAGATTCTCAGTGGCGAGCACTACTGGTGTCAGGGTTACTCTGAGCCAGGTTCGGGTTCTGATTTGGCCAGCCTGAAGTTGAAGGCCGAGTCCGATGGCGACGATTACATTCTTAACGGCTCCAAAATTTGGACCACCCACGCTCACCTGGCGGACCATATCTACTGTCTGGTCCGTACCGACAGCAACTGCAAACCGCAGCGGGGTATCAGCTTCTTACTGGTGGATATGAGCGCGCCGGGTATTACGGTTGAGCCGATCATCACCATGGCCGATGACCACGAAGTGAATCAGGTGTTCTTCGACAATGTGCGCATACCAAAAAGCAATCGCATTGGTGAGGAGAACAAAGGTTGGACCTACGCCAAGTACCTGCTCGAATTCGAGCGTGGCGGTGGTTTTAACGGCGATCGTCTGATGCACGAGCTGGATCACCTGAAGGACTTGATGGCCGACACCAAAACGGCGACGCCAAGTTTTGATGCCAATGGCTCGATTGCGCGCAAGGTCGCACAGATCGAAATAGACTTGAAGGCGCTGGAAATTATCGAGCTGCGCATCCTCTCGTCGGTGAGTGGCGGTGGTAACCCAGGCCCAGAATCTTCGATTATGAAACTGACCTATACACGTTTAGAGCAAAGCATCAGTGAACTTTCGGTCGATGTGCTTGGCTACCGTGGTTTTGCCATGGACTTGCAGCCCGATCGCAGTGGCGACCGTCCCGATTATATTAGTTCGGTGGTGCCGCGTTACTTGAACAACCGCGCTGCGTCTATTTTTGGCGGCTCGCAGGAGATACAACGCAATATTATCGCCAAGATGGTGTTGGGGCTTTAAGTCGCCAGAGCCGGCTTTAGGCCGTCAGAACTGGCCCGAAGGTCGCTACGGCTCACAAACGACGGGCTAGCGTTTTTTCATAGGCTCAGCCGAGCGAAATTATAATAAATGCTGACAGTTCCGTGAACTCAGCAGGAGTATAAACATGCAGCGCGAAGGACTTATTCAAGAAGCCAAAGATTTAATGGACTTGGTGGAGAAGAAAACCACGACCATGGTGGAGAACGTCATGGAAATTGACGTCAACGAGTACACCAGCCCCGATCAGTTCGAACGTGAAAAGAATGAGCTGTTTCGTAATTACGCACAGTTTGTGGGCCCTACTTGCTTGGTGCCTAACCCCGGCGACTACTACGCCTTTGATGATACTGGCGTGCCGATCTTGATTGTGCGCGCGGCCAACGGCTCGCTCAACGCCTTTGTGAATATTTGTTCACACCGTGGCGCGCCGCTCACCGATTGCGCCAGCGGCCAAGCTAAAAAGGGCAAGATGTTCTCCTGCCCTTACCACGGTTGGAGCTACAACCTTGAAGGCGAGTTGATTGGTATTCCGTTTAAAGAAGGTTTTCCCGATGTCGACCGCAGTAAGTTGGGCCTAAAACCACTGCAGATTGAAGAAAAGTACGGCATGATTTTTGTGATGCCAAATCCTGATTTAACCTTCGATATCGACGAAGTGCTCGGCGGCATTCAAGAGCGTGTGTCGGGCTTTGGTTTTGAAGATCACCACTACCTAGGCGCAAAGAAGGTACACACCGACTTTAGCTGGAAGCTCAACATGGATACCTTCCATGAGTATTACCACTTTGAGTACCTACACCCAGAAAGTATTGGTGCAATGGCCTACAGCAACACCGCCACTTACAAGCAGTACGGCCGCAACCACTCGATGGGATCGCCTACGCTGCAAATTAACGAGTTGAAAGACATTCCGGAAAAAGAGTGGCAGCCACGTGAGTACACCTCATACGTGAATTATATTTTCCCCAATACGGTGATTTTTGTCGTCAACGATCACTTCCAGACCTGGCGTGTCTACCCGATCACCCCCGATCGTTCGGTCGTTTATCACAGCATGTTTATCCCCAACAAACCCAAGAACGAAGAAGAGCAGCAGGGTTTTGAGGATTACTTCCAGATGATCAACGACGTTGCTGTCGCCGAAGATTACGGCTTGGTCGATAAGGTGCACCGCGGCTTAAAGGCCGGTATTGAGCGTAAGGTGATCATTGGCCGCCATGAGCCGGGGGTGCAGAACATGCACAAGCAGTTGCACGAGATTTTAGGCTAAGTGTTTAAAATATTACCTACTAGGTTTTCTCTCGGTTAGCGCAATAGTGGTTTTTTTGCTGTTCGCGGCCTTTAGCCCGGCAATCACTTCGGTGGTTGTCGGGCTTTTTTATGGTCGCTTGCCCCCATTTTTTCTTTGGGTGATTTAGAGCGCATTGAGGTGATTCATGGTCTAGGTTCTGCTTTAGTATGGTGCAAATGCTTTTAATGGCGTTATCTCCTTAAACAGTTGGAGCAGTGAGGAGGACATGGCCGAGTTTAGAGCGGAGTTAGGCCAATATGGTTTGGTGAATATGAATGGCCGCGCTCGATACGGGGGAGGTGGCTTGATCGGTTTTTATTCCCCGTGGACAAATATTAGTATTTGAAAAAATAGTGCCTATACGGTTAGCCTTCTTGCTGTTCCGTAAACCTAAATACTTTACTCGGCAGCTCAATCGGCCACGCATAATTCTTATATAGAGTGGTGCTTTAAAGGGCGAGATCGTCAGAAAAATGATCGTTGGTTGTAATGAATACGGTGTACGAAATGTGTTCAGGTTATTTCATGGTGTGCTTTGCTGGTGAGTATTATGTGACTCGAAACGTGAACGGGCTGATCATTTTATGATAGGTCCGTTTTTTTTGCGTGCAGTTAAATGCATTAAGTCAAAGGGGGGTGTTGATAACTCATCGTTGAGGTAACTATCCACAGCTTCTGTGGGCAAACCTGTGAATAGTTTGATCACAGTTTGCGCGAGCCTAGGGAAAGCCTGAGTTGTGGGCGAGTGGGTGAAAATCGATCACCACTTGATGTAAGGGGCGTGGATATCACCGGCGTGTTTGGTATGCACTGCCTGAGCGCTTCTGTGTGTGGCGCAACTTTCGGATTGAGTGTGCATTGGCAGTCCATTAGGGAGGACCTACACAGGCCTGAGCTTATTCGATGGGTAATGCCTGGGCATGTCTTTAATATCCGAGGCCTTTATTGTCACCATGTGTATTAAACTGACTCATCAGAAATAGAGGAGCGATAACCGTGAGCAGAGCATGTATCACCAAACAGGCGTTGATCGATTGTATTGGTGCATGGGGCGCAGGCACCACCACCACTGAGGCCTTTCAGGGTTGGATGTTGGATCACTATGAACCGATGGAGGTGGATATTGGTTTAGGCGAAGCGGAATGTACACGGGAGGCGATGAACATCGTCATGAACGAATATGAACTGGCCGCTGAACAAACGCTGGTGCAGGCGCAGGCTTGCTTGGCGATTGAGTTTATAGGGTGTAAGGAATCGACGTTTAATGTGGCGAAGAAGCGCTTTATTCAGAATGCGTTTGTGGATTGATCGATACGCTTTCACCCCGGCTGGGGTGAAAGCGTAGGTTTAGACGACGGTGAATAAGCGAGCCGCTTATTGAATACTGAATTTAACTCGGCGATTTTTTGCCTGACCAGCGGTTGTGTCGTTGCTGGCAATCGGTTGTGCTTCGCCATAACCTGCCGCGGTCATACGCGCAGGGTTAATGCCTAGGCTGGCGAGGTAGTACATGACCGAGTTTGCGCGCTGCTGTGACAGCTTTTGGTTGTAGTCTTGTGAGGCCACCGAATCGGTGTGGCCTTCAATTTCAAAGGCTTCCTCTGTGCTCTTTAATGTTTCGGCGATGACTTGTAAGGCGGCTTTTGCCTGTGTGGATAACTCGCTTGATTTGTAATTAAAACTCACGTCTTGCAGTGATATCTTCTCGATAACCGGGCAGCCCGTGTTATCCACTGTCGCACCATTGGGGGTGTTGGGGCAGCTATCCACGTTGTTTTCGATGCCGTCTTCATCGAGGTCCATGTTTTCTTTAACGGGGCTTTTTTCTACTGCTTGGTTGTATGTGTAGGGGCAGCCGTTGGAGCGGATAGATGTGTTGTCTGGGGTGTCGGGACATTCATCGAAGCGGTTACTGATGCCGTCTTTATCTAGGTCGTTGTCACAGCCCTGTTCGGTTTTTACCGAATGCTCACCACAAGTGTTGATCGCGTCGTCGCAAAACAGGTAGGCGATGCCCGCACCGACGACAACACCGGCAGCGGCATTATCGGCGCCATTGGCGATAGCCCCGCCCGCGAGTGCTCCGGCCACGGTACACAGTGCTCGGTTATGTTTCCAGCCGATAGACGGCACCTCGGCGCAGGCGCTTAATAATGTGGTGAGGGTGAGTACACCCAACAGGGCTTTTTTACGTGGGTCGAATCGCATGGGTATTCCCTAACTTATGCACTGTTTATTAAAGGTCTTATACGCGGGGATTCTACGGGTATTTTGTGGGGTTTTCAGTAAGGGGGGCTGGCTCGGGTGAGTTGCTCCGAGTGATTCTAATGGGCATGGCGTCACGGGAGTAAATAAGGGGGAGCACTGGACTCCCCTTATTTGCTCTGCGTGACTACTGAAAATCTATTTACACAATCCACCTTTGAGCAACCAGGGCTCGCAGTTGTAGATGAGGCGTCCGGCTTCACCGTGCTTCCAGTCGAGCAGTGGCAGTGCCGATTTTGGTGGCATGCCTGGCGCGGGGGTGTCGAGTAGGCTTTCAATCGGTTGTGGGTAACTGGCCCAGTCGATGGGCGCGCGCCAGCCTGGCGGTGGGACAAGCTCTGAGCGCGTGCCTGCCAGTGGGTACAAGGTGCGCCATTTGTGAATGGCTTCGGACATTTCTGCGACTTTGTCAGGGTTTTTCTGGGCGAGGTTGTTGCGCTCAAACGGATCGTCCTGAATGCGGAACAGGTAGTTGGTGGCATCAACGGACATTAAGCCCTGTACGACTTCTTGTACCAGCTTCCATTCGTCGTTGAAGGCGGTAAGGCTGAAGTGGCCTTTGATGGGGGTTTCTGCGGCGAAGTAGAGGTAATCCTCACGCGCTACTTTTTTGTCTTCGGTGAGTGTTGGCAGCATATTGCGGCCGTCGAGCTTGAATTGATTACCGACTTCTATGTTTGCTGCCGCAGCGAAGGTCGGTAATAAGTCCATTACCGACATGATGCTGTCGACCTTACCGCCCGCGGCAATTCTTTCAGGCCAGCGCATGACGGACGCTACGCGAATACCGCCCTCGAATGTGTCGCCCTTGCCGCCACGCAACGGCACGTTGTCGGCGCCAGAGTATATAGCGCCGCCATTGTCGCTGAAGAACAGGACAATGGTGTTGTCGCTGATGCCTTCACGGTCGAGGGTATCGAGCACTCGGCCAATCGCTTGGTCCATGCCGTCAACGACGGCGGCGTACATTGGCCGTTGACTGGGGCGCATGATCAACTTGCCCATGGTGCGTGGGCCATCAGCGCGCTCGGTGCGAGCGGATAGGCGGTTATCTTCAAGGTCGGCGTATTTGGCCTGTAGCTCAGGCGGTGCATCAAGCGGTGTGTGGGGGGCAATAAAAGGCATGTAGACGAAAAAGGGCTTGTCCTTATCACGCGCGGTTATGTAGCGCGTGACCTCGTCTGCCAGTAGGTAGGTCTCGTAGCCTTGATCGTCGATGGACTCGCCATTTTTCTGGAAGTCCTTGCCACCTTGATTAGAGAAAGGTGGGAAGTAGCCCACTTCGGTGTGCAGGTGGCCATAGAAATGCTCGAAGCCACGTTGATTGGGATGGTAGGTTTCTTGCGCGTGCCCTAGGTGCCATTTGCCGACCATGGCGGTTTGATAGCCAGCGTCTTTGAAGCTTTCGGGCATAAAGCGTTCATCCGGATGAATGCCGATGTTGCGCCACGGCATGATGGTGGCGTAGGCAACACCCAAGCGCATAGGGTCCCGGCCGGTCATGAGGGCCGCGCGGGTGGGGGAGCAGATGGGGGTCGTGTAGAAACGGTCAAGTTGTACGCCTTCGCTTGCCAGGCGGTCCAGCGAGGGTGTGTCTATCTCGGTATTGCCATGAAAGCCGACATCGGCCCAGCCTAGGTCGTCGGCGACCATGATGATGATGTTGGGCTGTGGCGCGGGTGGCTCGGCCAGTGCGAAAGCACTGAGACCGAGAAGGGTGCTAAAGGCTAGCGCGCCCTGTTGGAATCGTTTCATGGCGATGGCTCGTGAGTGTATGGATCGAAGGTTAAATATTAGACTACTTTAAATAATTAATGTATCCACATTAATTATTCTTTACCTGATCGAAGTCACTGATTAGCCTTTGTGCGTGGCGTGCATCGGGTTGCGAGAGGAGCTGTGATCGTCTAAGTGTGGTGTTTAGGCTTAATAACATGAAAATTTGTCCTTAGGGCGGATGCTCTGGCGGCTACACTAGCGTAAAATATGCCGCTGATAATTGCTCCCTCCCTTCTTCAGATTGGTTTTGAACTACATGAAAGATACCCAGACGCTTTTTATTGCGGTCCGACTGCAACGCAGTGCGGATGCCCGTTACGGCTTGTCGCGTCACAATACAGAGTTGCTCGACAGCAATATTGAAAAGCGCAACGCGGCCTTAAAAAACATGATCTCCTTTTGGATTGATCATGGTGTTGAGTACCAAGTTGACGGTTGCTCACTGTTTTGGCTTGAGGTGGAAGGACCGCACAGCGCGGAGTACTTCCTGCACCACAACGAGGTGGAATTTGCTTTCAGTGCGCAGTGGTACAAAGAACAGGAGTCGGGTATTCGCGGTCGAGCAGGGGTTGCTTACTATGATGCCTGTGCAAGTATTGCACGTGCGATCCCGCTTAAAACACAAGATCGCAGTATCAGTTACTCCGTTAAAGATGCTCGCAGCAAGGCGGCTTAAAGCCGCATCGGCTCCCAACTTGATGTGGCGCCAGTGATGCACTTTCTGGCCGCTATACTTATTTTCGGGACTTTTGTGTAGTCTGGTTGTTTTGCTTCCGCTGCTTGGGAACACTCGATACATGCGACACATCGACGCCATTAAAATTTATGAACAAACCACATGTCTGATTATTGACGATATGTCGGAGGTGCGTGGCAGTCTCAAGCGTATGCTGATGAGTTTTGGTGTTGCGAAAATTGATACGGCGGCGACCAGTCAGCAGGCGATTACGCTGTGTAAAGAGGCGAGTTACGGGCTGGTGTTGTGTGATTACAATCTCGGTGATGGGCAGGATGGTCAGCAGTTACTAGAAGAGCTGCGCTACCGAAAATTACTGCGCAACAGCAGTGTGTTTTTGATGATCACGGCGGAGACTTCCAGAGATATGGTCTTGGGGGCGCTAGAGTTCCTACCCGATGACTACCTGTCTAAGCCGATTACCCAGGATATGTTGCAAGTCCGCCTCAATCGCATTGTCGTACGCCATCAAGATTTGCTGCCGATTAAGCATGAAATTGATAACGACGACTTTCCGGCTGCGATTGAGCAGTGCCAACTCAAGCTAGACAACAACGGAAAATACACGAGTAGCTATCAGCGCTTACAGGCCGAATTGTTGTTTCGTCTGGAGCGTTTTGAAGAGGCGCAGTGTATTTATGACGCATCCCTGAAGAACCGCAGCCTTGTGTGGGCGCAGTTGGGGTTAGGCAAAACGTATTTAGCGCAAGGCCGTTATGCCGAGGCGCAAGTTAAGCTAGAGCAGGTGCTGGAGCAAGATCAGCGCTTTGTTGAGGCGCACGACCTGTTGGCCGAACTGCACAACCAACAAGCTGATTTTAAGCAGGCGCAGCAATGTATGGAGAACGCCGCTGGCGTCTCGCCAAAATCGGTATTACGACAGCGTCGCTTGGCGACCCTTGCCAAGCAAAATCAAGACCCTAAGACTTCTTTGGGCGCTCGGCGTCAGGTGCTCAAGTTTGCGGAGCACTCTTGTCATTACAGCCCGCAGGACTATTTTGATATATCCACCGAACTGCTTGATGACACGACCGCTGATGCGGATCACAGAAAGCAGGCAAAAGATGCCGATATGTATCTAAAGCGTGCGGTAAAGAAACACCCGCAGGACCGCTCCATCGCGATGCAGGGCAAAGCCGCTCGAGTCAAATTGGCGATGTTTCAAGGTAAAGAAGAGCGAGCTCAGGCTTTGATCGGTGAGGCCAAAGCGATATACGGAAGCGGTGGGTGCAATCCTTACGCTGAGTTGGAATTGGCTGAGGCCATGGAAACAACGGGTGACCACGAGGGTGCGACGACCTTGATGCTCAAGGTGGCCAGAGAGAACCCTGAAAATACCGACCTTGTCGACAGAGTTGATGGACTCTCGGAAGAGCCGGTCAGTGCCAAAGGCAAGAAAATGGCCACGGACTTAACCACGGAAGGCATCAGTCATTTTGAAAGCAAATCCTATGATGCCGCGATTGCGGTATTTGTACGCGCTACGGGCCTGTTCCCGAAACATGTTGGCCTGCGTCTTAACATCGTTCATGTGGCCTTAACACAGACCAAACAAGAGGAGGCAAGTGCGTACTTGGGCTCTTTGTGTCGTGAGAATATGACGCATATTGGTGAGCTTGCTGCGGGGCATCGACAATACCCGCGTTTCAGCCAGTTGAGCCAAGAGCTGAATAGGCTTTACCCCATGTTTACCAGCTGATTGCGGTGCTGACTGTGCACACCGACTTATAGCCGATTTACTTACTTTATTGGCTGATGAATGGAGTAAATGGCTAATGGGGTTTGAATCGGCGGCTGAAATCCTTGAAAATGGCCATCAGCTGTTATGAAATATTATTAAGAGCACCTGACGGTGGTTCGAGTACTTGCTTGAATAAGCACTGCTGGTAATAGCAATTGATGACGCTGAGTGTGACTTAGCGTCAGACTAAAGAGGCGGGGCGTATACTCTTCGCCGCCCGCTAAGAATTAATATTAAGTTGAGTTGTGACCACTCAGCTTCGACATGAGAGACGATTGCAATGGGAAGACATTTCGAAAACCGTAAAGAGTCCATGGCCAAAACCGCAGGCGCGAAGACCAAGGTCTACTCCAAGTACGGTAAAGAGATTTACGTCTGCGCCAAAAACGGCAGTACCGACCCAGACAGCAACCTGACGCTGCGTCGTCTGATCGAACGTGCCAAGAAAGACCAGGTGCCGACCCACGTGATTGATAAGGCCATTGCCAAGGCTGAAGGCGGCGGCGGTGAAGACTTCCACAGCGCTCGCTACGAGGGCTTCGGTCCCGCCGGCACCGTGCTGATCGTCGATTGTTTGACCGACAACAACAACCGCACCATCGGTGACGTGCGCACCTGCTTTAACAAAGCCAAGGCGAAGATCGCCGCCCCAGGCGCCGTTGCCCACCTGTTCGATCACCGAGCGATCTTCTGTTTGAAACACGAAGATGAAGACGCCGTACTTGAGGCCATGATGGAAGCTGACGTCGATGTCGCTGACGTTGAGAGCGAAGACGGCATAGTCACCGTACTGGCTGAGCCAAACGAGTTCTTTAACGTTAAGACGGCGCTGGCTGCGAGCTACCCGGAGATTAAACTTGAGGTCGAAGAGATCTCTTACCTGCCCCAGGAACGCATCGAGATAGCCGGTGAAGACCTGGAGAAGTTTGAGCGTCTGCTTGAGTTTCTTGAGGATTGTGACGATGTTCAGCAGGTCTACCACAACGCGAGTTTTTCCTAAGCGCGTTGGCTAGGCCGTGAAGAAAAAGGGCTGCGGCCCTTTTTTTGTGTTCGGAAATTGAGTTAAACATGACACCGATGGATCGTTATCAGCAGGACCTCAGCCGTGAGGGCTTTTCTTTTGACGCGGCGCAGCAAATGGTGGTGGGTGAACTTGATGCGCTTTATCAGCGGATCAGTGTGACGCCTCCACGTTTTTGGCAAGCTGGCTTCTGGACGTCGCAGGACGTGCCGCAAGGGCTTTACATCTGTGGGCGAGTGGGGCGTGGCAAGACCTACCTCATGGACTGCTTCTATGAGTGCTTGCCGGCGGGGCTGGTGTTGCGTTTACACTTTCATCGCTTTATGCGGCGTGTGCATCGGCAGTTGGATGCGCTCAGCGGTGAGAAGAACCCGCTCGATCGAGTCGCCGCTGACCTAGCCCGTGAAGCCCGCGTGCTCTGTTTTGATGAGTTTTTTGTCAGTGACATTGGCGATGCCATGATTTTGGCGAACCTTCTGCAAGGGCTCTTTGCCCGTGGAGTGGTGTTGGTAACCACATCGAACCTAGACCCTGTGGACCTTTATCGCGACGGTTTACAGCGCCAGCGCTTTTTGCCGGCGATCGACCTGCTCAGCCGCCACACGCGGCTGTTATCCCTCGATGGTGAGGTGGATCATCGCTTGCGCGAACTGCCGTCTGTCCCGCGCTACTTTCAGCCCCTTGACGTTATGGCCGAGCAACAACTGGCAAAAGTGTGGTGTGAGGCGACGGCAGGCCGTCCGGCTGTTGTTGGTTCGTTGAGCGTGCTGGGTCGCAAGTTGATGGTGAGAGGCGTGCGGATCGCAGAGCGGCCTAGGGCGAGTGTGGTGTGGTTTGATTTTATGGCGCTCTGCGATGGCCCGCGCAGTCAGTTGGATTACATTGAACTGAGTGAGCGCTTTCAGACGATACTGGTGAGCCATGTGCCGGTGATGGGCGGTCGGGTGAGTACTCGCAAGATCGCGATTGGCACCGAAGACTCAGGTGCGGAGCACAATACCATCGGCCATGTTGATCGTAGTGTTCAGCAGGGCTACCTAGATGACCCTGCACGGCGTTTTATTGCACTGGTGGACGAGCTCTACGATAGGCACACGCGTTTAATTGTCTCCGCAGCGGCGCCGATTCGCGAATTGTATTTGGGTGGGCGGGTGAACTTTGAATTTCGACGCACTGAGAGCCGCCTGCTGGAAATGCAGACCGAAGGTTATCTGACTCAGTTACCGGCGTGTTAAAATTTGTGTTGATGAATTATTGAATAACGACTGCTGCGCTGGAAGGT
>Ga0209826_1001164_pt1 | contig 18450 bp, 15 predicted proteins | sample GOMGulsemesocosm_5_FD_184637 | JGI IMG/M metagenome (GOLD analysis project Ga0209826, IMG submission 184637) | Methane-oxidizing microbial communities from mesocosms in the Gulf of Mexico - GOM15C Gulf of Mexico (SPAdes) (version 2) | ecosystem: Environmental > Aquatic > Marine > Cold seeps... | reverse complement strand
CATCGCCTTTTTTGTGGCTGCCACTGGCGATCATTTCCAGAACGGCAGGCTGCATGCGAATAAAGCCCTCTGCCGTGGCTGAGCGTTCTGTGTGCGACTTTGCGCCCACATCAACCATGTGGGCCTGGCCTTTTTCATCAAGGTGCGTAAGGGTGGGTTCTAAGCTCATATTCGGTATCTGTATTGCGGGATTAAGACCCTATGATAACGCAGTTGAGCGGTTTGTTTCGCCGTCAGTGTTCAGATAATTCGGGAGAATTGCGGCCTAACTGACTGCTCTGTATTGCTCAAATAAGCATCAAATGCCATGCAAATACGACGGATCAGCAGGCGGCCATCAAGGCTTACCGTGAGCTTTCGGCCACTGAGGCTCAGCAGGCCATCGTCGATCATCGGCGCAAGACTGTGCAGGGCATCGGCAAAATACTGTTCGAATAGTGCTGTAGTTGCAGAGCTTATAGCTACCTGATGTTTAAGTTGATTGATCTGAGCATCGAAGTCGGTGAAGTTCAGTTCAAAATGGCAAATAAGTTGGTTAATCACCGCTTGCCTGAGTAGGTCGTCCTCAGTGAGGGTGATGCCTTTGTACACAGGAAGGCGCCCCTGTTCCAATGCCGCTTGGTAGTGGTCTATGTCTTTATGGTTTTGCACGAAAATATTATCGATGGCGCTGATACTCGATACCCCAAAGGCCATCATGTCGCAGTTGCCGTGTGTGGCGTAGCCCTGGAAGTTTCGTTGCAGCTCACCCTGGGCCTGGGCGATGGCCAGTGCATCGTCTGGTTTGGCGAAGTGGTCCATGCCTATGTACACATAGCCGGCGCCCTGTAAGCGCTCGATGGCGCTTTCGAGCATAGTGAGTTTTTCTTGGGGCTCGGGCAGCGCGCTGGCGTCCATCTGTTTTTGACTTTTAAACAGGTGCGGCATGTGGGCGTAGTTGAACAGCGATAGTCGCTCGGGGTTCAGGTCAATAACCTGTTCAAGGGTCTCGTTAATGGTGGTTAGGTTCTGATGCGGCAAGCCATAAATAAGGTCCATACTCAGCGAATGAAAGTCCTCAGTTTTGGCTTGCTGCACCAGCGCGCTGACCTCTTCAATGCTGTTAAAGCGGTTTACCGCCGCCTGCACCCTGGGGTTAAAGTCTTGAATGCCCATGCTTAAACGGTTGAAGCCCAATTGCCGCAGTACGCCTAGGGTGTTGGTGTGTAGGCCGCCTGGGTGGATCTCAATGGAGTACTCGCCACTGTCATCATCAAGCAGTTGAAAGTGCTTGCGAGTCTCATTCATCAGCTCACGCTTTTCATCATCGCTGATGTAGGTGGGTGTGCCGCCGCCCCAGTGCAGCTGATGCACTGGCCGCTGCTCATCAAACTGAGCGCCGCGCAGGGCAATCTCGCGGTAGAGCATCTCCAAATAAGGGCGCGCACGGCTCTTATTGGCAGTCACGACTTTATTGCAGCCGCAGTAATAGCAAATGGTGTCGCAAAAAGGGATGTGGAAATACAGTGACAGGGGGCGGCCGCTGTCATTACTGCGCTCAATGGCCAGGTCCACTTCCTGCTCTGAAAACCCTTCAGAAAACTGTGGCGCGGTGGGGTAGGAGGTGTAGCGAGGCCCCGATAGATCGTATCGCTGCAGCCACTCTTTGTGCCAGCGTAGCGGTTTATGAGAGGTGCTGTTCTGGTGATTGGGCAAGGTGAAAGGTCTTCCTGTAGTGGTTCGCGAGTGACGCAAGTTTAGATTGCTTGCTATTGTAAAGGCTGGAAATGAGATCGATTTGACGTGCGTCAATCCATGTTCATTGAGTGGTTTAAAGAGGCAGGCTCTAAGGGGGCTGGTTTAAAAGATCGGTCTGAAGGGCGCGGCTGAATAAAGGGTGCCTAGGGTCTTCAGCACAGGCGTCGAAGTTCAGCGATTGCTGGTGTGGCGGTATCATCACGTCGGCCCTGTTGGCGCTGGTGGTCCTGCCGGCACTCTATGTAAAAACCCATGGGTTAATGAAGTGGTCGAGATGCTTGACTCAGAGGGCTCGCTGATCAGATCAACGGGTATGAACCTCGTTCATGAATGCTTTGCACGAATATCATAGGGCTTAATGACTCCCTACTCTTAGTCTGGGGTATAGTTGCTTGCACTGTGAAATGATAACGGCTTGCCTGCGCTTACCGCAATAATAAGAGAATTTTTATGCCGACTACCCGAGCACTGCTCATCGACGCCGCTGAGCAGTCACCACGAGCGGTTAAAGCGCAGGACAAAACCGCGTGGATCAATATTTTTGCTAAGCAGTACCACCTTGAAGATCCCGTAGGCTCAAAGCTCAAGGTCTCACCAGAGGGCGAGGCCGATCCGCTAGAGCCGCTCAGTCGCTTTTACGACACATTTATGGCCCCCAACGAGATTGAGTTTGATGTCAGGCGAGACCTTGTTTGCGGCAATCACGTCATGCGCGATCTCACCTTGCATGTGAAGATGGCGGGCAAGCTGGACTCCTTTGTACCCATGCACCTGCTCTACGAGCTGGTCGAGGAGGAGGGCCGTTATAAGATCTCGCGCCTAGAAGCCCACTGGGAGTTTGAGGCCACCAATAAAGCGGTAATGAGCCATGGCTTCTCGGCCCTGCCAATTATGTTGGGCATGACAAAACGCATGATCAAACATTTAGGCTGGCGCGGCATGTTGGCCTTTGGCGCCTCGAGTAAAACCGTCGGTGAGGCCGGCAAGCAACAAGTGCAGGCATTTGTTGAAGCGCTGTCCCAGCGTGACCCAGCGGCATTGATTGCATTGCTCGAGCAGGACTCGGCCGTAGTGCATCTGCCCTTTGGTGAGCCGCCGCTGAAGATTGAGCAGTTCTTGGCGGAGATGCAGGGCACGTTAAGTCTCAATAAAATATTGGCGGCGGGCAATCGAATCACTGCGAGCATTGCGGTGACAGAACAAGGTCAAAGTCGCGAGGGTGTGGTGTTGTTTAGGTTGAACGCTAAAACGCTGAAAATCCAAGAGGTGTACTTTTATTTGGAGTGATGGGGTTGTGATGGGTTATTCCAATTAACAAACGACAAGTAGCTTCCAAAGTTCTACTCAGTGAACACTAATAATATTTCTTTTATAGCACTGACCATTAAAACGGTAACTGATCCCTTAATAAATTGAGAAGATAATGGACCTACCTCAACCGTTAAAAAAACACCTAGTATTCGGCGCTGGCCAGATTGGCGGTTTTCTGGCTGGTTGTTTAAGCGCGCAAGGTTTTGAGGTGGCGCTGGTGGCTCGCCCTGCCTTGGCGGTGCGCTATGCGTTATCGATGCACTGCAGTGACCTGAATAACAACCACGCCAGGATCGATGGTTTGCGCTGCGTGAGCAGTGAGGAAAATACCGGCGCAACGGCGGAGGTGTTTGATGTGGTGTGGCTCACAGTGAAGTGTGTATCGGTAGACGCGGCGTTAGAGCCGATGCGTTCATTTATTGGTGAGCACACGCTGATTCTTTGTTGTCAGAATGGCTTGGGGGCCGACCAGCAGGTGCGGGCCGCCTTCCCCAATAATATTGTGCTGCGGGTGATGGTGCCGTTTAACGTGGTGGACCTTAACGCCCAAGAGACGGGCGCTGAGAGCACGGTTGAGCCACAGGGTTTACGTTGGCATCGCGCCAGTGAAGGCATCCTTGGTGTTGAGCGACACCCAGCCGTTATCGAGTGCGTGGCGCAGCTCAACAGCGGCCTGATGCCGGTGGTGTGTGTGCAAGACATGGAGGCCACCCTGTGGGCGAAGTTGCAGCTTAACTTGGCCAATCCTGTGAACGCACTGGTCGACCTGCCGATTAAGGCGATGCTGGAAAACCGAGAGCACCGCAAGCTCTTGGCGGCAGCTCAGGAAGAGTTACTGGCGGTTACCCGTGCATTGGATTTGGATTTGCCCAAGCTGACGAGCCTGCCTGCGCGTTGGATACCCATAATGCTGAGAACGCCGAGTTGGTTTTTTACCCGTATGGCGCAAAAAATGTTGGCCATCGACCCCCAGGCGCGGGTGTCCATGTGGTGGGATATTCAACAGGGACGCTTAACGGAAATTGAATACTTAAATGGCGCCGTGGTCAGACAAGCACAAGCGTTGGGTCTGGATTGCCCAGTGAATAAGAAATTAGTTGATCAAATTCATCGGCTAGAAAAGGGTGAGGCCACCGGCTTTTCTCGTCAGTGACCCAGCCGCTTGTGTATCACTGACGGCTCGAAAAAATCAGTACCGAGCTAAAACGGAGAGTGGGATTAAATGATAAAACTGAGGGCGTTCATTGCCTCCGATACGGACTTGTTGGTGAGCTACCTGAATTCATCGGAGGTTACCCGCTACATAACCAGCGCTATTGCTCAGCCTTACACCGAGCGCGACGCTCAGTGGTGGGTCGAAGAGGGCAGTGATCTTGTCCATGCCAAGGCTATCGAATTCAACGGCACCTTGGTGGGTTGCATCTCGGCCAAGGTGGGCGAGTTTGAATACAACCGCAGCGCCGAGCTGGGCTACTGGGTGGCAAGGGGATATTGGAACAAGGGCATCGCGAGTGAGGCGGTAAAGCTATTCACAGGCTCGATCTTTAGCTCAACCGACATTACCCGTTTGTTTGTCTCTGTGGTCGCGGAGAACCGGGCGTCTCTGAGAGTGCTGGAGAAAAACGCCTACACAAGCGAAGGTACACACAGGCAGGCGTCCTTTAAAAATGGCCGCTATTTTGATGAGCATTGCCTGGTAAAGCTGCGTAGCTAGTCCGCCTTTCTTGTGAGTTGTGCGCCCTGAGCCATTACTGCAGCTCGTTGCCTTGCCAGACACTACCTCTGGGTATTACATCGGTGGGGGGTATTGCCCCATTGACGACCGTAACCTTACCGCCCAGTTTGAGATATTCAGCGACCTGTCTGGCCAGTATTTGTCGTTCATTGAAGCGAGAACTGATGGTGTTATAGGTCGAGGTTTTCATGTCATGACCCCGTATTTGGTTGGCTGTTGATGGGGAGGAAATAATGGTTATGTGTTGCGCAGGTGTGACGACTTCTTTTCAGTTTTCCGACAATTAGAAACACAAAAAGGCCGCCAGGTTGCTCGGGCGGCCTTTTTCTTATTCTGTGCCTGAGCGATATTAAGCGTCGGGTAACAAACGCTCCATCATGCCCTTGTACATCAGTGTCAATTGATCCAGGTCGGTGGCCTTTACGCATTCGTCTACTTTGTGGATGGTGGCGTTCACCGGACCCAGCTCTATGACCTGGGCGCCGGTCGGTGCGATAAAGCGGCCGTCGGAAGTGCCTCCAGCGGTGGACAGCTCCGACTCAATGCCGGCAACCTCGCGAATTGCATCGACGCAGGCATCGACCAAGGGGCCAGCTTCGGTGATGAAGGGGTGGCCACTGAGCTTCCACTCAATTTCATACTTTACACCGTGTTTATCCAGAATGGCTTCGGTGCGCGCGCGTAAAATCTCTTCGGTTAATTCGGTGGAGAAGCGGAAGTTAAAGATCACTTCCAGGTCGCCCGGGATGACGTTGGTGGCACCGGTACCGCTGTTGATGTTGCTCACCTGAAAACTGGTGGCTGGGAAGAAGTTGTTGCCTTCATCCCATACTTCCGCTGTAAGTTCTGCCAGTGCAGGCGCAAACATATGGATGGGATTGGCGGCTAGGTGTGGGTAGGCGACGTGCCCCTGCACACCCTTGACCGTTAGCCAGCAGCCGAGTGAGCCGCGGCGGCCATTTTTAATTGTGTCCCCGGTGAGCGTGGTGCTGGAAGGTTCGCCCACCATGCACCAGGTGATCTTCTCGTTGCGTTCTTCCAGCCATTCGATCACCTTCACCGTGCCGTTGATCGCCGGGCCCTCCTCATCGCTGGTGATCAAAAAGGCAATGCGGCCAGTGTGGGTGGGGTGCGCTGCGACAAACTCTTCACAGGCGACGACCATGGAGGCCAGACTGCCCTTCATGTCAGCGGCACCGCGACCAAAGAGCATTTCGCCCTCAGTGGTTTCATGGAAGGTGGGCTCAAACGGTGGGAACTGCCACTGATTCTCAGGGCCGGGCGGCACTACATCCGTGTGACCGGCGAAGGCTAAAATCGGGCCTTCTTCGCCGCGGACTGCCCAGAGGTTATCGACCTCGCCAAAGCGTAGGAACTCACACTTAAAGCCGATGGCCGTTAAACGTTCGGCCATCATTTGCTGGCAACCGGCGTCCTCAGGTGTAACCGAGGGACGGCTGATCAGCTGGCAGGCAAGTTCTAGGGTGGGCGATAAATCTGTCATTTGGGCGATTCCGACGTGGTAGTGGCGCGCCTGCGAAGCGCGCCTTATCAATAATGGCGGCATTCTAGCAAATTGAACGGCCCCACGCTTGGCTCATCGCACGCGAAGGGGTTTCGATACCGTCAGTGGATTATCCGCTTGCTAGCGCTTTCTCTAAGCGCTTCTGGCAAGCTTCTGCCTCGCCCTGTGTTTGGTCTTCGTCTTGAAGCAGCCACAGCCATTCAACATAGCGCACGATCAGGCGAAAGGCCTGGAGACACTCTGGGTTGGTGAAGGCTGTTTGGTCATTCGCTTGGTAGGTGGTAAGCAGGCGCTGCTGTTGCACTGAGCTGAGTTGGCCCCACTCAAGTAAGCTGGCCAGGTCAAAGGCCGGGTGATTGCTGCAGGCGTACTCCCAGTCGATCAGCAGCGGTGTGCTGGCCAGCATGATATTTCCTGGGCTGAGGTCGTTGTGACACAGGCAGCGGGCGGGGAAGTCTGTCAGGGTTGTTTGGGTGAGGTCGAGAAACCGCTGATGCAGTTGCTGTTGTGAGGCGCTGGGCCTGTGAATGTTAGCGAAGTAGCCGCGACAGTGCTCAACCAGGTTGAAACCTGTGTCGCTTATCTCGAGTCGATGCAAGGCGCGTAATTGCTGAGCTAGGGGCTCGATGCTCTGGTCAATTTGATTCTCCCAGCTGGGCGCTTCTATAAAACGGCTCACCAGCCAATCGCCTTCACTGAACAGCACTTCGGGGGCTAGACCGTGTTCGCTGGCCAAGCCCAGTAACCTGAGCTCTTGCTCTAGGCTCATCGCCAGTGCGCGTCTGTGGGGCTGATTAAGTCGCAGGGCAAAAGCTTGTGATTCACAAGCCGCCTTGAAGGTCAGGTGGTTAAGACCGCCGTTTAGCTTTGCCACAAGAGTGGGGGGCTGGCTTAAAACAGCTCGGCCGGCAACTTGCCAGCGCGGCCAGCTCGCGAGCAGGCCTTGCAGCGAGGTTTGCTCTGCAAGCGTCAGGGTTGCAGAGCTAAACCCTTTGTGGTTTTCAGGCACTGGCAAGTGTGACCTTTGCTTGCTGGTGGCTCTGGCGCCATTGATAGAAACCGAAGATGGCAATTACCGTGTAACCAACAAACAGCAACGCGGTGAGGTGCAAGCCGCGATCGAGGTAAAGAAAAATCGACAGGCTGTCTATGACAATCCAGTAGAGCCAGTTTTCCAGCACCTTTTTCGTCACCATGTAGGTGGTGACGACGCTGGCCCAGGTGGTGAATGAGTCGAGATAGGGCCAAGCCGCTTCTGTGTGGCGGTTAAGCAGGTAGCCAGAAATGAGGCTGATCAACACCACACCGCCGATGACTTGTAGGTGACGCGAAGCGCTCCAGCAAGAAATCTTTAACGGCTCTCCCCCTTTCGGCTGACGCCACTGATGCCAGCCATAAATCGCCATGGCGATGTAGTACACCTGCAGCAGTGATTCCATCACCAAGCTGACGTTCCAGAACAGCACGGTGAAAATAGCGGTGCTGATGAGCGCGGCGTACCAACAAAGGATATTTTCTTTGAGTGCGAGCAACAGATAGGCAATGGCGAGTGTGACGGCGACGAGCTCCCAACCCCACATGGCTGCGCCAGCGGTTTGTAATGAAACCCATAGTTCAGTCATTAGTGAGCCATCAGCCATCAGAGGGCCTCATAACCGGCGAGGAACTTCACGACAAATGGGCCCATACCGAACTCTTCTCGGTGGGCTTTCATTTCTACGCTGAGCAGGTGCATGACTTGATCGTAATCGCCCTGGACGATGGTGGCGGTGGGGAAGGTTTGTACTTTTACCGTGTCGTTGTATTTATTCAAGCGCGCGATAAAGCTGTCGATGGGCGGAATGAAATCCGCTTGATTGGGGTAGAGGGTAATTTCTGCGGTCAGCTGCATGGTTAAACTCCTAAATAAAGCCGCGGCGTGTTAACGCCGCGGCAAGGTCGTTGATTAAAATGAGTAGCTGCCACTCACGCCAGCGATACGGGGCTCACCCAACTGATGGTAGGCTTGGTTGCCAGAGCCTGTGTTGTCGAAGTAGAAACCGCGGGTCTGGTAATCTTCATTGGTTAAGTTTCTGGCCCAAAGACTGACCGCAAGATCGCCGGCTTCATAGGCTAGGTTCATGTGCACCAACTCATAGGCGCGGGACTGATCATTGTGACCATTGGAAAAGTAAAAACTGTCTTTGCCATCCACTTCCACAGTTAAGGCCAAGTTTTCCAGTAGGTTTACGGTAGCACCTAGATTAAATTGATAGCTGGGAGCATGTGCTTGGTCGCGGCCACTTTGCTTCAGAGGTGCATCTGTGTCGACATCGACAACCGTTAAGTCACCCAGTTTTGTTTCGAGCAAACCCACAGCGGCAAAGAGAACAACACGGTCACTGGCCAGCCACTGAGTTTCTAATTCAATGCCGCTGTTGTGCCCATTGTCGACATTATCTATATAGGAACGCCACTCGCTCGGTGGAAAGAGTACCGATGAGTTGGTTTGCATGTCTTGGCGATCCATGTAGAAGGCCGTTAACGACAGCGACAATGTGTTTTCCAGGTAGCTGCCTTTTAACCCGAGCTCATAGTTGATCAGTGTTTCTGAGTCGAAGGTGCCGCGCTGCAGCAGAAAATCAGCGATGGTGTCCGGTGTGCTTGGGTCGGTAATAACCTTGCCCAAAGCCTGGCCATTGACCCCGGCTGTTTTGTAGCCGCGGCTGATGGTGGCGTAGAGCAGGGTGTTTTCGACGCCTGTGTACTCCAGTGTGAGATTGCCGCCCCATTGGTTTTCGCCCTTGTCGAGAGCAACGCCTGCGGAATCTTTGTAATCGTTATTAATGCGTTCCAGGCGTAGACCTGATGAGAGAGTCAGCAGGTCGCTCAGGCTCCAGCTAAGTTCGCCATAACCCGCTACGCGTTGGGTGTCGTTCGTGCTGTCGAAGGTGCTGATCCATGGACCGCCACCCCAAATGTCGTACCAGCTGTCGTCGTAGCTCAATTGAACATCACGCTTGGCGGCGTACATGCCCGCAACCCACTGAGCGCCGAGGAAGTTTGATTCAGGGGTGGAGATTAAGCGCAGGTCGAAGTTGGCGGCATCGCGTTCACGGACGTTGTTTTCTCCACCCTGGGTGCCTGAGGCGGGGATGTTGGTCCAGTCCCAATCAAAGCCGTAAGCGAGCTCGCTGCGCTCATAAGCGAGGGTGCTTTGCAGTTCAAAGGCTGAGTGTCCCGTCCAGTTGATTTTCAAGGCGCCAGCCTTGGATTTCTGGCGGTCGTGGCCTGGCTGGTCAGTGGGAATCGAGCGGCTGTTCTCCAGAGAGAAACCGTTGTAGCCATTGTCGGCATCAATGTAATGAGTGGTCAGTGCCAGCGTTAGCTCATCGGATGGCTGCCATTTAAGTTGCGCTTTTACGCTGCCTTCATCAATATTGTTGGTGTCGTCACGGTTGAGAAAGTTGTTAGTAATATAACCGTCACTGACATTTTTCTGGATTGCAATACGACCTAAAAGGTTGTCGGCAATGGCGCCATTCAATACCAGGCCTGTGTTGAAGCTGTCATAGCTTCCGGCTCCCGCGCTGACTTTACCGCTGAACTCTTCAGTGGGCTCATTCGATTGAATACTTATCATACCGGCCAGTGCCGATGAACCGAATTGAGTACCCTGTGGGCCGCGAAGCACTTCAACCTGCTGTACGTCAAACAGGGCTGAGGCCAAACCAATGCCGCTGTAGTCAATGCCATCAATCAGCATGCCGACCGAGGCATCCAGCGGGTCTTTAAACTGACTGCGCTCACCAATGCCGCGCAGTTGAATAAAGCGGCCGCGCGAGGCGCCAGCGGAGAAGTTGACGTTGGGGGTGGTATTGAGTATTTCGTCTAGGTGCTTGGCGTCGCGTCGAGAGATAGTTTGTGCTTCGATCACACTCACGCTGCTGGCGGATTTCAGCGCTTCAATGGCGCGGAAGTCAGCGGTTACAGAAACAGTGGGCAGTGTTTCGTTGGCGCTTGTGGCGGCCGACAGACTGGCGATAGACAGCGCCAAGGCGCAGGGAATAAAGTGTTTCATGTGGTCTCCAAAATCAACATAGAGACCCGGTATAGCTGCGTACTGGTAAGGTGCGGAATCGCAAGAAACGAGATGATGCCGCAAATCCTATTCCTACGCCGGTATTATCCGGATCAGGTGCAAAGGGTCTGTGATTACACATCTCAGGCCGAATGATGAACATCGGGCCGCCCCTTAGGAAAACGCCTCAATATAAGGCGGGGAAATTATACATCAGTCGCCATGGCGGTGCTATCAAGCCTTGTGGTGGTTGGGCTGAAGAACCGCGATAAACAAGCACCCATAAAAAACCAGAGTACAAGCTCTGGTTTTTTATGGGTCTATAATGGCGTAGTTAACGGCTCAGTTAGTTGTTCGCGTGCAGCTCTTCGTTCAGAGCAACCGCAGATTTATTGGTCAAACACTCAATTGCGCCACTGATGGAGTTACGACGGAACAATAGGTCAGACTTACCGGCTAGGTCGCGGGCTTTCACTTTTTCCACTTCTGCGCCGGATTCGCTCAGTACGATAACCTTGGTGCCGGCGGTGATGTACAGGCCAGACTCAACGGTGCAGCGATCGCCCAAGGGGATGCCGATACCGGCGTTGGCGCCCAGCAGACACTCGTCGCCGACTGAGATAACGATGTTGCCGCCGCCAGACAGGGTGCCCATGGTGGAGCAGCCGCCGCCCAGGTCAGAGCCAGCGCCAACGAAGACGCCAGCAGAGATACGGCCCTCAATCATGCCCGGACCTTCGGTACCGGCGTTAAAGTTAACGAAACCTTCGTGCATGATGGTGGTGCCTTCACCTATGTAAGCGCCAAGACGAACGCGGGCTGTGTGGGCAATACGTACGCCAGCCGGCACAACATAGTTGGTCATCTTCGGGAACTTATCCACACAATCAACGCTTAGCAACTCGCCGTTGAGGCGCGCCTGCAGCTGACGCGCTGGCAGCTCGCTCAGGTCAACGGCGCCTTGGTTGGTCCAGGCAACGTTGGGCAGAGTTCCGAACAGGCCATCCAGTACGATACCGTGTGGTTTAACCAGACGGTGAGAGATCAGCTGCAGCTTTAGGTAGCCTTCTGGAACAGAGCTTGGTGCGGCGTCAGTGGCCAGCAGTGCGGCGACCAGCGGACGCTTGCTGCCTTTTAAACTGGTGGCCAGAGCCGCTTGGTCGGCAGCGCCTGCAGCTTCCAAGGCGGCAGCCATTCCGTCGAGCTGGGCCTTGTCAATGGCGATAGCTTGGTTGCCCTCAACGTAACCCAGGGTGTTGGCAACCGCCGCGACGATATCCACGCTTGGGTTGAGCAGTGGTTGGGGGAAGAAAACTTCCAACCACTCACCCTTGGTGTTTTGTGTGCCGACGCCGATGGCCAAGCTGTATAAAGTTGTCATAATCTCATCCTAAATATCGAGTGTTATCTAATTCGGGTTCATCGCCTGGGCGACGTATCTTTGTCTGTGTCGTCATGGCCTAAGTTAGGCTTCGCGACTTTTGTTTTATCGCGCGAAGCGCTCGGCAAAATCGGCGGTCTTAAAGCCGACGCTCAGCTCACCATTTTGGTCGACGAGAGGGCGTTTGATCAGCGTCGGACTGTCGAGCAACACCGGTACAATACTGGTGTTGTTGAGCCCAGCTTTGGTGGCCTCATCCAGCTCTTTCCACGTGGTGCTGCGCTTGTTGATCAGGCCTTCCCAGCCGAGTGTGTTCACCCAGCCTTCTACTTGCGCAGCGTCTATGCCATCTTTGCGAAAATCAACAAAGGTGAAGTCGATGTTCTGCGCTTCCAGCCATTTACGGGCTTTTTTCACCGTGTCGCAATTGCTGATGCCGTAGAGGGTTGTGTTGCTCATAGAGAGGTTCCGGTTTGTGCCTGTGGCGGCATTATATGGGCCGCGTGTGCAGGCCTGTCATTAATGGCGGCAAGCATAGCAAAAATTACCCGGCTTGTTGATGCTTCGAGCCTTAAGTCGCTCACAGTCAAGTGTGAGTAAGGTGGTGGCGATTAGATCAGCATGCCCTTAAAGATCTTACTGACTATCTTGTTGTGCGTTTCGTACAGGTCGCGCTGGTCATACTCGGAGCCTAAGAGTGCAGGCTGTACGCCTTGGCCGTATCCCAACGGATGAGGAGTGTGCACAGTCGGCGCTTTTCTTGGTGTCAGATTACGCTTAGGCCATGACGGCACCTCGCTCGACATCAACTGCGGCGAGTTAATGTAGGCGTAAGGTGCTTGCAGGAGAGGCCTCATTCCAGTCTAGGGTTGTAGTGAGGTCATTCTTTGATGTGTTGTGGGCCAGGCTTGCCAGAAGGTTTGGAGGCGGGCTCTAGGGTTTGTGTGCTTTCTTTGGGTGTTTGCGCGCTGGATAGCAGGTGCTGCAAATCTCACATACCAGCCCAAAGCAGCTGCGCGCGCTGCAGAACTCGCGGCCCCAGTAAATAATTTGCAGGTGCAGTTTATTCCAAGCCTCTTTAGGGAATAACCGCTTGAGGTCTTTCTCCGTCTGCTGCACGTTCTTGCCGTTGGTCAGTCCCCAGCGCTGGGCGAGGCGGTGAATGTGGGTATCGACGGCAAAGGCTGGTACATCAAACACCTGGCTCATGACCACGCTCGCGGTCTTGTGGCCAACGCCAGGCAGCTCTTCGAGTTTTTCCATGCTGCAGGGTATTTCGCCGTCGTACTTCTCGACCAGCATCTGTGACAGCACACTGATGGCTTTAGACTTCTGTGGAGAGAGGCCGCAGGGGCGAATGATTGCCTTGATGTCTTCCACTGATTGTTTGGCCATGTCAAACGGGTTGTCGGCCAGGGCCCAGAGCGCAGGGGTGATCTGGTTGACCCGCTCGTCGGTACACTGGGCCGACAGCAATACCGCCACCAGCAGGGTGTAGGGATCTGTGTGGTCGAGCGGAACCGGTGGCTCTGGATAGGTGCTCTGTAGCTTGTGGAGTATGTATTCCACTCGCTCGGCTTTGAGTAGGTTCTTTTTCTCTACAACCGCACCAGAAGGGGTGTCCTTATCCACTTCTTTCTCGCTATTACCAGTCTGTGGCTCAATCACTGCGATTAGTCCTTCGTGAGGAAGGTTTTGATGCGCTCGGCGGCTTCGATACATTCTTCGAGTGTGGCCACCAAGGCCATGCGCACGTAATTCTCCCCCGGGTTGATGCCTTCGCTTTCGCGTGCAATGTAGCGACCCGGCAGCACGGTGATGTTCTGCTCGGCGAACAAACCCTGGGCGAAATCGAGATCGCTCATCTCAGTGCGCGCCCAGAGGTAGAAGCTGGCGTCGGGCTTTTTGACATCAAGGTGATCACCGAGGATGTTCAATACAGCGTCGAATTTGGCGCGGTAGGCGTTGCGGTTGGCCAGTACGTGGGTTTCGTCGTTCCAGGCAGCGATGGAGGCCAGTTGACTGGTCACCGGCATGGCGCAGCCGTGGTAGGTGCGATACAGCAGAAACTGAGCGAGCACCTCGCTGTCGCCGGCGACAAAGCCTGAGCGCAGGCCGGGCAAGTTTGAGCGTTTAGACAGCGAGTGGAACACCACGCACTTGGCAAAATCAAAGCGCCCCATGTCTTTACAGGCTTGCAGTAGGCCCATGGGTGGATTGCTCTCATCGAAGTAGAGCTCTGAATAGCACTCGTCCGAAGCGATTATAAAGTCGTGCTCGTCAGCCAGTTTGATCAGCTTCTGCAGGGTGGCACTGTCGACCACAGCGCCTGTTGGGTTGCCCGGTGAGCAGAGGAACAGCAGTTGGCAGCGCTGCCAAACATCCGCGGGAACAGCGTCAAAATCTGGAATGTAACCGTTATCGAGGGTGCAGTTGAGAAAGTGCGGTTCAGCGCCAGCCAAAAACGCCGCGCCCTCATAAATTTGATAAAACGGGTTGGGGCTGACGACCAGGGGGGGCAAGTCATCAGTGGTTTGGGTGCGGTCAATAACGGCTTGAGCGAAGGCAAACAGAGCTTCGCGGGTACCGTTAACCGGCAGTACGTGACGCTCGGCATCCACCGAGCCGGCTTGCAGTTTGAAGCGGCGAGTGAGCCAGTCGGCAATGGTCTGACGCAGTTCGGGCAAGCCTTTGGTGGTCGGGTAGTTCACCAGACGGCCCAGGTTCTCTTGCAGTGTATTGAGCACAAAGGCCGGTGGTTCATGTTTGGGCTCACCAATGGAGAGTGCTATGTGTTCGAGGTGTGTCGGTGGCGACACTGCGGCTTTGAGTTTATTGAGCTTCTCAAAAGGGTAGGGGTGCAGGCGCTGTAAATCTGGGTTCATGTTTCTATTTACTCTTATCTTTGCCGTATGCGTTTGGCTGGCGGCGCGGCGCCTGTATTGAGGTCAGTGGCCGCGCGCATGGGTTATCAGTTTCTGGCTTAAGCGGCATCGACCTGTTGGTCGAGCTGTTCGCAGATTTCATCTTGCAATGTTTCACACAGCTGCGGGTCGCTCAATGGGTTGCCGTCTTGGTCGGTGATGAAGAAAATATCTTCCACTCGCTCACCCAGGGTGGCGATCTTGGCGTTTTGCAGTTGGATGTTACGCTGCAAAAATATACGTCCAATGAGCGCCAGCAGGCCGGGGCGGTCTGGGCTGATCACTTCTAGGGCCGTTGAATTGCTGAGGATGTCGTTGCTCATGCTGGTGCGCGTGCGCATCGCAAAGTGTTTGAGTTGGCGCGGGGTGCGCCGTTGAACAACATCGGAGTAGTTGTCGAGCTGCTCTAGCTCCTCTGTGAGAGTGGCTTTGATACGCGCCACCATTTCAGGGTTATCACCAATGGGTTGGTTGTCTTCATTCAGAACGTAAAAAGTGTCAATGGTGTAGCCGCCGCGCTCGGTGTTGTAGAGTCGAGCATCTTGAATACTCAGCTGCAGTTGGTCCAGTGCGTGCGCCACGGCGGCAAAGACATTGTTGCGATCGCGGGTGCGTATGAATATCTCACTGGCGCCTTCGTACTGGTGGCTTGCGGTCTCGCGCATGAGAATTAAATCATCGCTGCTGTGGTGCTCAATGATGGAGGCGGTATGCCAAGCCACATCCTTTGCTGTCTCGCGCAAAAAGTAGTCTTCACCGAGGTAGCTCCACACCTGCTCGGCGGTTTTAATGTTACAGCCTTGTTGCAATAGCAACTTGCGCGCGTTGTCCTGTGTCTCGTCAATCCAGTCCTGACGGTCAACGGGATTTTCTAAGCCGCGGCGTAGGGCGCGCTTGGTTTCGGTGAACAGTTGACGCATTAGGCTGGCGCGCCAGGTGGTCCACAGGGTGGGGTTGGTGGCGTTAATATCGGCGACGGTCAGTGCGTAGAGGTAATCTAGGTGCACCTGGTCGCCCATCTCCATGGCAAAGGCGTTGATGACGTCTGGGTCATTGGTGTCTTGCTTTTGCGATACGGCGGACATCAATAGGTGTTTGTCGACCAGCCAGGCGACCAGTTTTGCGGCGCGTTTGCTGAGGCCGTGGCGCAGGCAAAAATCCATCGCGTCTACCGCGCCTAAGGTTGCGTGGTCGCCGCCGCGGCCCTTGGCGATATCGTGGTAGAGGCCGGCAATATAGAGCAGCTCCGGTTGCTCTAAGCGCTTAAAGCACTCGGTGGCAACGGGGAACTTCTCTTTGGCGTCAGGGTAAGCAAAGCGGCGCATGTTCTGTACTACGGCCAGCGTGTGTGCATCGACGGTGTAGATGTGAAACAGGTCGTGTTGCATCTGACCGATGATCTGACCAAATTCTGGTAGGTATCGGCCAAGTATGTTGTAGCGCTTCATGCGTTTAAGTTGGGTGACCAGTCCGCGTTTGCATTTCATTAGTTCGATGAAGAGCCCAGTGTTGACCGGGTCGGCACGGAACTTATCGTCAATAAGTTTGCGGTGTTCGCGCAATAGGCGAATGGTTTCAGCGCGTACGCCTTTAATTTCGGGCTGATTACCCATGAGCACAAAGACTTCGAGCAGTGCTGAGGGCGTCTGCTCGAAGACACTTGGGTGGGTGACTTCGATGAAACCCTCGCGCAGTTGAAAGCGCTCGTTGATGGGGGTGACTTTTTCTTTCAGGTCGCTGTCGACCATGACTTCTTGCAGGTAGTGCATGAGCACATCGTTGACTTCGCGCAGCGACAGTACTACTCGGTAGTATTTCTGCATGAACTGCTCGACGGCGAGGCTCTCGTCGGTGTCCTTGTAGCCGAACATCTCCGCCAGTTGGCGTTGGAAATCGAACAGCAGGCGCTCTTCTGGTCGCCCGGCAATGACGTGTAGGCCATAGCGCACCTTCCAGAGGAACTCTTCGCCGGTTAGCAGCAGTGCGAATTCATTTTCGGTAAAGAACTCCTCACTGCCGAGTTGCTTGAGTGTGCGCACGCCGAAGTAGCGCTTGGCCACCCAGGCGATGGTTTGGATGTCGCGCAGACCGCCGGGGGCGTTCTTGATATTCGGTTCGAGGTTGTATTCCGTGTTTCCGTGTTTGGCGTGACGGGCCTGTTGCTCACTCCATTTTGCGTTAAAGAATTCATCGGCTGGCCACATGTTGGAGGGCAGCATTTTTCGTTGTAGGTCTAAACAGAGCGCGCCGTTGCCAACAATGGTGCGGCATTCGGTGAGGTTGGTGGCCACCGTAATGTCATCTTTGGCAAGTTCAGTACACTGCTCGATGGTGCGAACACTGTGGCCAATGTCGAGGCCGATATCCCACAGTAGAAGCAGTAATGACTGTGCGCTTTCGAGGTCTTCGGGTTTTTCTTCGCGCATCAAAATGAGCAGGTCGATATCGGACTTCGGGTGCAGCTCAGCGCGCCCGTATCCGCCCACGGCGATTAAACTGATGCTTTCGCTCCATTCAAAGCGGTGCCAAGCGTAGTGCAGTATGCAGTCGATAAGTTGCGCGCGATCAAAAATGAGACTGCCAATCTGGTCGCCCTCATGGAAGCGGGCATCAAAGTGCATGCTGGCGGCATTTAGTGCATCTTTGAAGATGGGGATTATTTGGGGGCTGGCCTCATCGAGGGCGCGGCGAAAGCGGGCTTGATCGAAAAAAAACAGTGAGCGTTCGAAGTAGGGAGTGTCCATTGCAGCGACCCAAAAGCGGTGTTGATGACGGCGGTGTGCTCAGCCGGGCGTCGGCTGAGCGTTTGAATTCTGCTGCTTAGAAGGATTCTTCCGCGCGTGCGGTGAGGATTTCTACGCCATCTTTTGTGACCACCATGGTGTGTTCCCACTGGGCGGTTAAGCGCTTGTCTTTGGTCTCTACCGTCCAGCCATCTTTGAGCAGTTTGGTGTGGCGCTTTCCGGCGTTCACCATGGGTTCAATGGTGAACGTCATGCCCTCTTCAAGTACAAGGCCAGTGTCGGGTTTACCGTAGTGCACCACCTGAGGTTCTTCGTGGAAGACGTCGCCGATGCCGTGGCCGCAGTATTCGCGCACGACGGTGTAGTAGTTCTTCTCGGCGTGTTGCTGAATCACGTTGCCTATGTCGCCGAGGCGGCAGCCCGGCTTTACCAGCGCAATGGCCTTGTAGAGGCACTCTTGGGTGACCTCAATCAAGCGTTGGGCGTGTGGTGCAACCTTGCCGACCGTGTACATTTTGCTGGTGTCTCCGTACCAGCCGTCATAGATAACCGTGACGTCGATGTTCACTATGTCGCCATCCTTCAATTTCTTCTTTGAGGAGGGGATGCCGTGGCAGACGACGTGGTTCACTGAGGTGCAGACCGACTTGGGGAAGCCTTTGTAGTTCAGGCAGGCGGGAATGGCTTTTTGCTCGTTCACAATGTGGTCGTGGCAAAAGCGATCAATCTCACCGGTGGTAATGCCTGGTTTTACTATGTCATCGAGCAGCTCGAGGACTTCAGCGGCCATGCGTCCGGCAACGCGCATTTTTTCAATCTGTTCGGGCGTCTTGATACTGACTTTCATAGGCTGTGGTGTTGTCCGTGGTTGGCTCGTTCGCTGTCCGCTAAAAGGGGGCATATTGAGCAATGGTAATGTGGCGGGCATTGTAAACCTTAGTGCAGTGCAAGTCTCTATATACCCAGAGCTCTCAGCTGGCTTGTTTTTGCACAAAAACGCCCAATCTCGACTTCTTTTGGCTTTTGTAGGGCT
>Ga0209826_1001163_pt1 | contig 18456 bp, 17 predicted proteins | sample GOMGulsemesocosm_5_FD_184637 | JGI IMG/M metagenome (GOLD analysis project Ga0209826, IMG submission 184637) | Methane-oxidizing microbial communities from mesocosms in the Gulf of Mexico - GOM15C Gulf of Mexico (SPAdes) (version 2) | ecosystem: Environmental > Aquatic > Marine > Cold seeps... | reverse complement strand
TTGTAGCCTTGATGAAACGAAGTGGAATCAAGGTTTATCTGTGAAACTCCTTGATTTCGCTAAGCTGCATCAAGGCTACATATGCTCTAGATTTCTTAATTTAACGACATTGGCGGACGCTCCTACAAATATGAATATTATTGGCGAACCCAAACGGTTCCGAATTGTCCATTTACTGAATCAACACAAATAGATTTTGTTTGCATTCCATTATAAGAAATAGTCCCTGAGCAATATCCTGTAGAGGGAATTGTTGAGGAATAAGTACTGTTAATCTGGGCTCCTTCAATAGTTCCGTTACCTGAAGACTGAAAAGGTTGCCCTAAAGCCGTTCCTTTCACAACAAAGCTAAAGCTATTCCCTTCTTGAGTAATCTGTGACAAATTCCCGGGGTTTGGTGATATTTCACGCCATGTTGCTGTAATATTAAAAGGTTGCTTATCTGAAGGAGGAAACGGGGGAGAAATAATGTCACTGTCTGCAGCCTGGTCAAAATATATAAAATACGTCCAGCTAGCAGCAACAACCACAAAAAAGCCCTTACCCAAAAAGGAAAGCACTTTTCTATTATTATCAATTAAAAGCCAGTGCCATATTTTCTTCACAATAAACACTCCTGCGTAAAAATAATCAAAATGACTTTATGTGGAGACCAATGTCGGATTACGTTTTTTTGCTACGCTCAAAAATCTAATCCAACCTACCTTTATCCATCAAACCAATATTGACGTGTCACTGGCTCTCTTCATTGGAATCAACTTTCCCCGTTCCAATACCAAAGTTTTCTAATAACATCAAAAAAACACCACCAGAAATAGCCATATCAGCGACATTAAAAGCGGGCCAATGCCATGTTTGGTAATAGACATCTAAGAAATCAATCACATAACCATAAGCCAGTCGATCAATTAAGTTACCAATGGCTCCACCTAAAACTAATGCCAAAGCAACCGCTAATAGGGTTTCATGGCTTTTCAATCGGTATAACCAAACAGTTAAAACAACGCTAATGATTAATGCCATTGCAGCAAAAAACCACCGTTGCCAGCCACCAGCTTCACTTAAAAAACTAAAAGCTGCACCGGTATTATGTACATAGGTTAAGTTAAACCCTGGAATTAATATAATGGATTCGTAGAGATACATTGAACCACTAATTGCAATTTTACTCCACTGGTCAAGAATTAGAGCAATAAGGGATAACCATAACCATTTAAGCATTTTAAAAAACCTTTTTAATATCCAAAATTGGAATAAGACATATATTTTTTCCTCAGAGACTAAAAGGTTTAAAAATTAAAATACGTAGCCTTGATGCAGAGAAGCGGAATCAAGGCGTTTTTATACCCCCAGATCCCTTAAAACAAAGAGAATTTATGCAAACTGACGAACCTCCCCGTCACCCACAATATTCTCTACACAACGGCCACAAAGTTCAGGATGATCTTCATTAACCCCTAAATCTTCACGGTGATGCCAGCAACGAGTACATTTTTCATGTTCTGACGCTGTTACTTTTAATCTAATACCTTCTACTTCAGTTTGAATCGCATCTTCTGGGCAAAACTTCTCATCAGTGACTATTGCGCCTGAAGTAATAAACACAAAATGTAATTCAGTTGACAATAAGTTTAAGGTAGATAAATACTCTTCATTACAAAACAGTTCAACTTCTGCATTGAGTGATGAACCTATTTCACCTTTTGATCTTACTTGTTCAATTTCTTTACTTACAGCAGAACGAACAGTATTTATTTTTTCCCAGAATTCACGATCCATCGCTGTATCGGTATCAAGTTCAAACAAGCCTTCGTACCATGTTTCTAAAAAGATAGAATCACTACGTTCACCTGGAATATATTGCCAAATTTCATCTGCTGTAAAACTGGTAATTGGGGCTAACCAACGCGCCAATGCTTCAACAATATGATACATGGCTGTTTGTGCTGATCTACGTGCCAAACCATCTGATTTAGCGGTATATTGACGGTCTTTAATAATATCTAAATAAAAACCACCTAAATCCATTGCACAGAAATGATGAATTTTTTGAAACACTTGTTGAAAATGGTATGTCTCATAGCCAGCAATCACATCTTGCTGTAATTGATGCGCTTTATCAACAGCCCAACGATCTAATGGCAACATATCTTTAGCATCAACTAAATCAGTTGCAGGATTAAAATCATCTAAATTAGATAATAAGAAGCGGGCTGTATTTCTTAGTCTGCGATAACCATCAGATGTTCTTTTTAAGATTTCATCAGAGACATTCATTTCACCACGATAATCGGTGGCAGAAACCCAAAGGCGTAAAACATCTGCCCCTAAGTTTTTCATAATACTTTGTGGGGCGACGACATTACCTGCTGATTTAGACATTTTTTTGCCGTCTGCATCAACCGTAAAACCATGTGTTAAAACAGACTTATAAGGTGCTGTGCCATTCATCGCAGTCGATGTTAATAATGATGATTGGAACCAACCTCTATGTTGGTCAGAACCTTCAAGATATAAATCAGCAGGGAATCTTAGGTTATCGCGTTTTTTTAATACGGCGGCATGTGTCACACCTGAATCAAACCAGACATCCAAGGTATCTTGCATTTTTTCATATTGCTCAGCATCATCACCAATCAATTCAGAGGCTTCTAGCTCAAACCAGGCTTCAATACCTTTTTCTTCAATTCGCTTTGCAACTTCTTCTACTAATTCTGCAGTACGAGGATGAAGCTCTCCTGTCTCTTTATTGACAAAGAAAGCAATAGGTACGCCCCAAGTTCGCTGACGGGAAATACACCAATCAGGTCGTCCATCAATCATACTTTCAATACGCGCTTGTCCCCAGTCAGGAATCCACTGTACTTGTTTAACTTCTTTTAACGCTTGTTCACGTAGTTTGTTCTCATTCATTGAGATAAACCATTGAGGCGTTGCTCTAAAAATAATGGGAGTTTTATGTCGCCAGCAATGAGGGTAACTATGTAAAATCGCGACGTGATGCGCTAATTTACCTTTTTCTTTTAATACTTCTAGTACATGGTCATTGGCACTAAAAACATGCTCGCCAGCAAAGAATTCTGTACTGGGTAAAAAGACACCATTGCTATCGACAGGGTTATCAATAGGCAATCCATTTTTCATACCCACAATATAATCGTCTTGACCATGCCCAGGCGCAGTATGTACAGCACCTGTACCTGCATCAGTCGTTACATGATCACCTAAGATAATAGGGACTTGACGGTCATAAAAAGGGTGTTGCAATAACTGTTTATTAAGTGCTTCACCTTTACAATAAGCTACAACATGATGTTCGCCCACGCCGTATCGCATCATAGCGTCCTTTAATAGGACTTCTGCTACGACTAAACGTTCTTTTTTACCCTCAATTTCACACTGAACAACCACATATTCAAGCTCTGGGTTTAATGATACGCCTTGGTTTGCAGGTAATGTCCAAGGTGTTGTTGTCCAAATAACAACAGATAAGTCACCTTCACCATGATGATCTGGCACATTATGACAACTTGCCATAAATGCCGCTTCATCAACTACTTGAAATTTCACATCTATCGCAGGTGAGTGCTTATCTTCATATTCAACTTCGGCTTCAGCAAGTGCAGAGCCACAATCAGTACACCAATGAACAGGTTTTGAGCCTTGAGTTAAATGCCCTTTTGCTGCGATTTTTCCTAAAGACCGTACGATATCTGCTTCAAAAGCAAAATCCATCGTTAAATAAGGGTTTTCCCATTCGCCTAAAATGCCTAAACGAATAAATGCTTCTTTTTGTTTTTTAACTTGCTTAGCAGCATAAGTTCTGCACTCTTTACGGAATATAGCAGGAGACACTTTAACGCCTGCTTTGCCAATTTTCTTTTCTACCATCAACTCAATCGGTAGACCGTGACAATCCCAACCAGGAACATAAGGTGCATCAAAACCATTTAATGATTTTGACTTTAAAATAATATCTTTTAGCACTTTATTTACAGCGTGACCAATATGAATCTCGCCATTTGCATAAGGAGGGCCATCATGCAAAATAAATGGAGGACGACCAGCTGCTTTTTCCCTAATTTGCTCATATAGCCCCGCTTCATTCCATTTTTTTAAACGCTCAGGCTCACGTTGCGCTAAATTGCCTTTCATTGGAAAAGCGGTCTTAGGTAAATTCAGTGTCTTTTTGTATTCCATTTTTCTAATTTCAACTATATATAAAGGTAAACCAAGGAAGTGAGGCTTTAGCCTCGCCGAGTTAATAAATGCGAGGCTAAAGCCTCACTTCCAAATTTAAATCTAAAATCTGTTTCGCAATAACAATATCTTTTTCTATTTGTTTCTTTAGTTCATTTAATGATTGAAAACGAACTTCATCTCTAATTTTTTTCTTAAAAAACACTTCAACATAACGACCGTAAATTTCTTCATTAAAATTGAATAAATGTGTTTCTAAAATAACTTTTTTGCCACCATCCACGGTTGGGCGAGTCCCGACATTGGCTATGCCCTGTATTTCTCTGCCTGCAATGCCTGTCATAGTGACTGCATACACTCCTGTTATAGGTGTGTTACGTCTAAACATTTGGATATTAGCCGTAGGAAAACCAATCGTTCTACCGCGTTTATTGCCATGTGCGACCCTGCCACAAACGGAATAGTCTCGACCCAGCATTTGTTTGGCTTTTGACAAATCACCCTGACCCAAAGCATCTCTAATTAAGGTACTGCTCACTCGATGCTGATTAACAAAAAAAGAATCTGTTGATTCAACACCAAAACCAAATTCAAGGCCTTTTTCCTTGAGCATAGCAAAGTTTCCCCGACGGGCCTTGCCAAAGTGAAAGTCATCACCAATCACTAAATGCTTTACATTTAATTTATCGACTAACAAATCAGTAATAAAATTCTCAGCTTTATAATTTGCCGTGTTCTGATTAAATTTAACAATAACCAACTTATCAACTGCTAATGACCGAAATTGAATTACTTTTTCCCGTAACCTTGTTAGCCTTGATGGCGCATTTTCTCTTAGAAAAAATTCTAAAGGTTGTGGCTCAAACATCATCACTACAACAGGTAACCCCATACTCTTTCCATGAGCAGCCAATTTATCTATTACCTTTTTATGCCCAGTATGCACACCGTCAAAATTCCCGACTGTTAATACACAGCCATCTTGTAATGGTTTAAGGTGAGTCAAACCCCTTATTAATTGCATGAATTGGTAAAATATTTAAAAATTTTATTATTCTACCACCAACTTAACTGTTTATTCACAGTTACACTCCATATATATGAGTAGAAGACAAAATTATATCTTTTTTAAAATGTTTGACTGAGATAGATCTCTCATAGAAAATCGCAGTAATGACCCCGTGAAGCATAATATTGAATGTTTTTTGAAACCAACGTTGATAGAGTTAGTTATATTGATTCAAGACTTAAGCTGAAAAGTGTACTGCTTAATTGTAATAAAATAGTGCACTGAAAGACTGTTGACGACCCATAGCGGGCAGTGAAGTGTTATTTTGAAGCAGGGAGTAAACCCTAGATGAGTAGCGAGATTTTCATTAGCATTTTCGACCAATGAAAATCTTATTCATCTCATCCTCTAATTATAATTTCTTTAAACATAACAGTATTAGTAAGTTTCTGATATTGCATATCCAATTATTCATTCATCAAGACTATTGAAAAAATCAAACTCTCTGTGTCGCAATAAACAGATGTACAACAATCGTTTTTCTTAATATTGGTCGTTAAGATATCGTATTAAATCAGTCATTGTGACGATACCAACAAGTTGTTTTTGCTTATCTATCACTGGAAGGGAATGAAAAGCACCCTCAGCAAGTATTTTAGATGCCTGTCTGATAGTATCGGTATCACTAAGTGCCGTCAACTCCGTGACCATGACCTCTTGAATGGTAAATTGCTGATCAACAATTGCATCAATCGTACGTTCGTCAGCACCACTAATCACAATATTCAGCTTCATCAGGTCGGAGTAGCTTATTAGCCCAACCAATGTTTTCCCATCAACTATGGGAACATGCTGAATATTTGACTCGCAAATAATGTGGCGCACGTCACTTAGTTTTTGGTTCTGATGAACAGTAACAACCTCAGAGGACATGATTTTTGAGATCGCTTCGTTTTTTTTCATGATGTTTAATTTTCCTAAAAATGAATATTATTAATTACTCAAAAGATATTTAACACTTTTGATTAGTAAGTCGATGCGTACTATAGATATAGCATTAAAAACACACATCAATTACCCCCTCTATAGATCACTTTCGGCAGTTCGACTTCCCATTTAGGGCGCGTTACTTTCAGTCCCTACCTTACAGTAGGTTTAGCTTTTCGTTGTTTCCATATTCAAGGTATACGCTTATTAAAACAGTTTATCTACTGAGTATTTTTATCAAGAATAGGGGCTTCAACTTATAAAAAATTGAGATCGAAGTAAGGCTAATTGTAATTCTCTTTTAACAATGCAGAGCATTGTGTTTGAATGCCTGCAGTTGGCTGCCAAGCGACCATACCAGTCTCATAATTTAGGGGTATTTGAAGTCTAATCCCAAGGTCAGTACCCGCCCCATTGCGAGCATTCGGTATTTTGTAAAAATCTCTGTAATTTGTATGGTTACCTTTACACTTCGTTATTTACCAATAAATCATATTCACATAACTCATTGTTAATTATCTATATTATAATATTTGCAATGATTTTTGCTTTGTTATTTTGTAGGTATGGCGGCTAAATAATCTAAATAGAGGAATGAGAATTACCTCTTTAGGTCAACAGTTTTTTATAGATGACTTAACTCATAACGAAGTAAGTTGTATCTGCTGCAGTTTGGCTAATGTTATCTGGTTTGATTGGCCTTGGTGGCAGTGGGTCGTAGAAAACCTTAAGAGGAGGGTAAAATGAAAAAATATATATTCGGATTAATGCTGTTAACAGTATCAGCAGTAGGACATGCAACCCTTGTGCAATATACATTAGAAAATGTCTGGCAAGATAATGGACAAAAAATGACAGGTTCATTTTCCTGGGCATACACAGCTGGTGATTTCGAAAACGGCCTTGGCGTATTCTCGGAAATATACGTACCTGGTTGGGGTACCGATTTATCAGGATTAAATATTACAATCGATCCTTCGTCAATTGAAGTCTCGCTAGTACAAAATCTTGATAGTACAAATGTTGGGGTAACTTTGAAATTAAATGTACCTCTGACTCCAACAACAGGAAGCCAGCTCGATTTAACCACAAGCAAGTGGGAAGACTTTAACGGTGCTAACCATCTATTTATAACTGGACGTGTCGAGCCAAACGTTGTACCTGTTCCAGCAGCAGTCTGGCTCTTTGGTTCTGGTCGGGTTGGTTTTCTCGGCATAGCTAAACGAAAGAAAGTGTAGCGTTAAATGTTAATCAATAGCGGCTCCTTCTGGAGTCTTTTTTGTTTGCGATGTCCGTTCGTTCGTGGCTGTAAAAGGTCACTATCTTTTGCCTTATCTCCTAGAACTTTAATTTTATTTAATTTCCAGACTACGCTACCTGAAAAAAATAGCATGACCCAAATAGGTCAAAATTCAAATAATTTTTTGAATTCAGAAGTGTTAAATAGATCCAGTTTATATAAAAATATACATGGCTCCATACAATCCACAAGTTTATAAAAAATTAGAGTTACTCTTAATCTGTAGGAGGGGCCTTTGGCCGCGACCGGAACAAGATCAATAGCTGTCGCGGCCAAAGGCCCCTCCTACTTTTTATCGACGAAAACTTAAATCATAGACTCAATTATGATCAGTTATTTAAAATCAATTTTATTCACCAGAAAGAGCTCTTACGATTTGTGTATAAAGACATTTGAATTAAATTAATCAAATGATTGAGAATTAAACCACTGGCTAATTTTGGCGACGGTCTGTTGTTTTGTTCTATTATCCAACGGGGCGTGATTAACAATAAAACCCAGTATAGGGACATTTGGCAATAGTTCTGCTACACGTTTATTTAAATAATGCTTAATATTTTCAAGCTCTGATAAGTCAATTTTATTGTAAACCAATGCGATGCTTTTAATTCCTCGTTGGCGCATAAAATTAACCGACAAAACTGTATCATCTATAGCTGATCCAATACCCGCTTTGCCGACAAACAGCACTGGTGCAGTTAATGATCGGGCGATATCAACATTAGATACGCCGACAACACTGCCTGTGCTTGGGGCTCCTATTCCATCGATAATCACAATCTCTTTGTTTTCACTTATTTGCGATATTTCCGCTAATATGTCTTCTAACAACTCGCCTGAAGTTTTGGTTAGACCATCAATAAAGTCTTTGGTAAAACCACTGCTAAACACTAAACTGCCTATACTTTTATGGGTAATAAGTTTGTTCTCACAAAATACCGTCACGGCTTGTTTTTCAATACATTGAGTCATGGGCTTAATATAAGCCAATTGTTCAGGTTTATAACCATCAAGCAATAATTGCGCTAATAAGTATTTACATAAAGTTGTTTTCCCAACGCTTGATGAGGAGCCCATAATATAAAAATATTTTGTATTCACAATCAGTACATCACTCCATAGTATTTCAATTCAGCATAAAACCTTACATGGCTCTATACAATCCACGGGGTTATAAAAAACCAGTAAATTCCTGAGTTATTTTATCGGTAGGAGGGGCCTATGGCCGCGCCCAGAACAAGATCAAGTGCTATCGCGGCCATAGGCCCCTCCTACTTTTTCGACAACCTTTTTAAGCTGTGGTTTGTTAATAACCATTAAACCTTAAGCTTCAAAAGTTGTTACCCTTTTAAATATTTTACTTGTTTTTAGGGAATCTAATTAAGTTGGTTATAATTTAGCGGCCGTTTTAGCAAGCTAAAAATAATTGGACTTGATCAGGTTCCTTAACTAACGACTTGTTGCTGTTTTATAAAATTATTAACTGTCATATCGGCATGAATAATATGTTCACCCCATTCATCAACAAAATCCTGTGCTTCACTTTTATCCCAAGTATCATTGTGAATTTTGTGCTCCATTTGAGTTAATTTTACTAACATATTTGCATGCTCATTTTCATGAGTTTGATAATCGTAATACCCTAGCTTTTTCATTAAAGTTTCTTCTTCATTAAAATGCTCTTTAACATGCAAGTAGATAAGTTTAATATTTTGTAGTAATTCTTTTTTTGCAGACGATGCAACCAATTTTTTAGCCAAGATAAATAAGTTCTTATGTTGACTATCCATTAACACATCACCCATTTCATATTGCTGTTGCCAAACAAAATGGCTCATACTTCCTGCCGAGGGCTTGCTACTTAAACCCTCTTTTTGACGATGCAAGGCAATATTTTCTGGTGTTTCATTATTACTGATTTTATAGACAAAATCTTTCCTCGCTTGATGATACGCCTCGTTACCATAAAAATTTGCATACATCTGAGTCAATTCAAATTGTCGATAAGAGGCAAGTGCTTTTGTTGACTCATCAAAACAACGGGTTTCAGCTTTTTCTTTTAATGTTTTTTTTAACAAGTCTTTATCTGCAACATAGGCATTGGCTAAATGTTTTATTTGTGCAGCGAATATCGTATGATTTTTATCGAGTACTTTATCAATTAACCCTATCTGCCACGCCTTTTTAGCACTAATAGGCAATCGTTGTTCTTCGGTTATAGTCGCTGCCATTTTTTCACCGATTCGTTTAGGTAATAAATACGTCCAATATTCAGAACCAAAAAGCTGTCCCATGTTTTTATAATGCGGGTTTAAAATGACACCGTCTCGAACTAAAGCTTTATCTGTTGCCAAAGCAAGTATCGCTCCCCCAGCCCCCGCACTTCCTGCTACTGCAGAAATGGTCACTTTATCGAGAGTGTTAATGATTTGCAGAATAATGTCATCAATGGCATTAATATTAAGCCATGACTCTTTTGCAGGGTCATCAGCCACTTCTATATAGTTAAGATGAATCCCATTTGACCAACACTCTTCTCCCCCCATTAACACAATCACATCCACATTCAGCGTACAGGCATGTTGATAAACTGAAAGTAATAACTGGCACTGCTCAGTACTCATCCCCCCATTGTGAAAAGGTGAATAAATATACGCGACTCGATTTTCTAACTGATACCAGACTTCTTGACAGGGAAGTTGCTGTCCTTCCAAAGTGTAATCAATGTCTATATGGTTTATAGATTTAGAAAACAAACCACCTAGCACTGAAAATGAACTACTGGCTGACGGTAAATAATCTTTTAAAACAAAGGCAGCGGGTAATTTAATCCCTTTTTCTCCCGAAGCAAGTTTTGGTTTTAAGTGACCTATCCAGATAGCACCATCCACAGTCGCCCTACAAATAGCATGATTTGCCGTTGCGATGATTTCTCCCGCTTTCCCTGTTAAGTTTTCTTCCTTTTTTGTGTTGTATAAAAATACTGGCTGACCATAGATTTCATCTAGTACGCCAGGGCTTCCATCAGCCGCATGAAGATGTCTTAAAATATCATCAGTTTTTTGTTTTTTCCAATCTATAGCACGATCCTTTTGTTTCATCATGGGTCGCAATTGGCCTTTCACCTTAGGATTGTTGTAATCGAGTCCAGTCGGCTTGAAATCAGGCGCATCAAAATAGGTAAGCACTTCCCATAAACAGTCTATAGCTCCTTGTGTCACTTCACGGTTAAACAAACTGCTTTTCGTTGTATGCCGCATAGGAAAGGTTTTCTTGGCCCAAATATCGCCCATATCCATTTCTTCTTGTGCTTCTAGCAGAGTGACTCCCCATTCGGTTTCATTATTTTGAATCGCCCAGTCTAGTGAAGAAGGTCCCCTGTCACCTACAATACCTGGATGAACAATCAGACATTTATAATGTTCATAAATTTCAGCGGGTATTTTTTGAGTCAGAAAAGGGCAAATAATTAAATCTGGTTTGAATAACCCAACACCCTCCATGAGCTGTGGAATATTGCCATGATGTAGCTCAACAGAAACGATGTATCCTGCATCATTAAGTTCGGTGTAAAACCGTTGAGTTAATCCAGAAAATGCGGATGACAGTAATAGAATTCGCATAACACTTCTCCTGCTTCAAAATAAATAGTGATTAAGCTGTTGCTAGGAAGACATAAATTTTGTACATTCCCTATTGAATAGTCTTAATAGCGTACTCAAAGCACTGTGATTACAAGTAGTTTGAGCCTATAAAACCAAGTTTTAAAAGTTAATAGCTAAGGAACGTGCATGAAACAACTTACCGGTTTCTAACTTGTCTTTTCGCTCCAGATAGAATGATCTCATTCGTTGCGTAGCCTGCTATGCGCCTTATGAGATCATTCCACCTGAAACAAAAATCCTACGTTATAATTTCGGGAAGTTATTCCATGCACGTTCCTAAAGGTGATTAAAACCCCTATTAATTACTATTGTTAATAGGGTGAGAGTGCTTGCCAAATCGTTTACGATATTCTCTTGGGTTAACACCTAGTTTACGTATAAAGGCTCTACGCATGTTTTCTGAATCTTTAAAACCAGATCTATCGGCAATGGTCTCAATTGAAACCTTTGTTAATTCAAGTAAATTCCTGGCAGCATCGATGCGTGACATTTCAACAAATTTAGCTGGAGTCATGCCTGTTTCAGAGAGAAATAGTCGTGAAAAATTACGTGAACTCATCGCCATACGATTAGATAGAGAATCGACCCTCAAATCTTCTTCTGGGTTTTGTATAATCCATGACTGTAGATCACGAATACCACTGTGTTTTGACGCTTCTCTCGTAAGATAACTACTAAACTGGGACTGTCCTCCGGGGCGTTTAAGATATACAACTAAGAATTGTGCAACTGCTAAAGCTATCTTCTGTCCCCAGTCTTCTTCCACCAGAGCCAAGGCAAGATCAATACCTGAAGTAATACCGCCAGAAGTAGTGATATTACCTTCATTAATAAATATTCGATCGGGTTGGAGATTCACCCGAGGGTATTTCTCGGTGAACTCAGTACAATAATTCCAATGGGTTGTTGCTTTATAGCCATCAAGCACTCCACTTTCCGCTAACAGAAAAGCCCCTGTGCAAACTGATACTAACCTACGAACTTTGGGTTCCATATCATTTATCAATTCAACAACCTGAGTGTTCGCTAATAGTACTTGGGGGTCTCCACCTGGAATTAATAAAGTATCTAAGCTTGTATCTATATCACTAAAGCTTTGATCAGCGATAATCTGCAAACCAGTCATAGTGACTACAGGGCCGGGGCGCTCTGCCAATACAGAAATTGTATATGCAGCTTCCTGAGTGACACCTTCTTTTTGCAATATCATGTTAGCAAACGAAAAAACTTCATAGGGACCCGTAATATCAAGAACTTCTGCCCCTGAAAATGCCACGATTCCGATTGACCTTATATGAATTGGTATATTCATTGTTATCCTTTTTTTAAAAAGATAATGTGAAAACTATACAAGAGTAAAACTGTTTGATGCTTCATTATCATCTGCAAACTCATATTGCACAATGCCAATTTTCCCTCAATTTATGCCAAAATTTAATTTGACCTATAGTTTTATTAAGGGATTGAAAATAATAGTTTGTCTGATAATGCGCTAAATATGTCATTGTGCGAGAAAAATAATTGGAGTAGATTGGATTTACGGCGAATATCGTTTGAATATTTAAAAATAGAACATAGGTCAACCCTGTTGTACCTTTTAATTCAACAGACGTTTTTCACGCTACCTTGCAAATGAGGATATTATTATGAGTGTTTACAATAAACAATTTAAATTATCAATTAAAGATGTCGATTTAATCGAGCGTTCAATGCGCTTTCAAATTAGCCATTTAGCGCGTACAGAGGCTTCAGCCCAAACGCATGAGTCAATAGAAAATCATAAAAAAATAGTTCAATTGATGAATGTACTGGGTACATTTCATAACCAAAAAATATGGTATGGTCAGACTCACCATACAGGTGTCCCTCTTGGTTGATTATCTATAAAGAGGAGTGTCAGGTTGAGTCTAAGTCTGTATAAATTAGTCCCTTACGCTTAGCTAGAATTCCTCATTCTAAGAATCATGGTTTTGTGCCTAAATTAAATCCCTTCTTAGTTAACAAACAAATGCAACTAAATACACTTCTATCCTGTCATAGATATTAGCAGTGTATGGAGGTTGCTATGAACACATTAACCACACATCATAAACACAAAGACCATTTTTCTGACTATGTAGGTTTGGCGGGATATATCTATGTTCTTCAGGCATTGGCATTTTTTCTAGGGGGAGTGACCTTTATAATTGCCATTATTCTTAATTACTTAAATATGCAGAGAGTAAAAGGAACGTGGTTGGAATCACACTTTAAATGGCAGATTGAAACATTCTGGGTTGCTTTGGCATTGGTTTTAATTGGATCCGCTACCCTTCCTTTTTTTATTGGGTTTGTCGTCATTTTTGCTGCAGTTATTTGGGTAATTCATAGAATTGTTTACGGCTTGATTAAATTAAATAAATCAAAAGAAGTTAAATCCATTTCAAAGTTTCATTTTATTTAACTTGGAAATAAAGACTGTCCAGCTTTAAGCCACTACTGATTATTTAAGGTATCCCTTATAATATTGACAACTTACTGGAAGTTATTCCTTATATCCCTAGAGCTTAATAAATGAATAAGTCGTTACAATCACTCATTCTTAAATCTACGCATGCAAAATCCCTCTTTAAAATAGAAACAATTCAAAGCTTATGGAATGGTTATGGTGAAATCGTTCGTTACGGGCTAGAAGGGGGAGATCAACAAAGCGTTATCCTCAAGCATATTCGCTTACCGGCTCAAAAACATCATCCTCGCGGTTGGAATACTGATTTATCACACCAACGAAAAGTTAAATCCTATCAAATTGAAGTGGCGTGGTATAAACAGTGGAGTCAAATGTGTTCTACACAATGCTACACGCCTCATTGTTTTGCAACCAAGCATAAGCAAGATGAAATTTTTATTTTATTGGAAGATTTAAATATTTCAGGCTTTCCCTTACTTAAAACACAAGTATCAGACAAGGAGATTAAAGCCTGTTTATCCTGGCTTGCACATTTCCATGCTACCTTTATGAATAAGCAAGCAAATGATCTTTGGCCCATAGGAACATATTGGCATTTAGATACACGGCCTGATGAATTAAGAGCATTACAAGATATTGATTTGAAAGGTGTCGCGAGCAAAATTGATCAAAAATTACAGGATTGCACCTTTAAATCCTTTGTTCACGGTGATGCAAAATTAGCTAATTTTTGTTTTAGTCAAGAGGGCAATCATGTTGCCGCTGTGGATTTTCAATATGTGGGAGGCGGTTGTGGAATGAAAGATGTGGCTTATTTTATAGGCAGTTGTCTAAATGAACAACAGTGCCAACAACAAGAAACCAGTTTATTAGATTATTACTTTCAACAATTAAAACTCGCCTTAGAAAAATACCAAACGGATATTGATAGCCATGCTGTTGAACAAGAATGGCGAGCTTTATACCCTATCGCATGGACTGATTTTCATCGATTTATTAAAGGCTGGAGTCCCGACCATTGGAAAATTAACAGTTACAGTGAACAATTAGCACGTGAAGTGATTTTCAAACTAAACCACCCTGGCAATTAATAAACTCACTTATGAAGCTTAAGCAGAATGAATTATTTTTATTAACGCAATGTGCTATTTCTGCAGCCCTTGAAGCAGGGCAGATTATCACCCAATATACAAAAAAAAAGGTTGCCGTTAAAACCAAGAAAGGGGGGGCAAGCCTCGCTTCGCAAGTTGTCACAGAAGTTGATCATTTAAGCCAAGATATCATTTTAAAAACTCTAAACTCAACATGTGAACAATTTGATTTAGCCTTATTAACAGAGGAAAGTCCTGATGACCAACAGCGCTTAGAAAAAGATTATTTCTGGTGTATCGACCCTTTAGATGGCACTTTACCTTTTATTGAATCAACACCAGGCTATTCTGTTGCTATAGCATTGATTTCTCGCACAGGGATACCTAATATTGGTGTTATTTTTGACCCAGTGACACAAGTTCTTTATTACGCCATTAAAGGACATGGAGCCTATAGAAATGGTTCTCCATGGAGGCTGCCATCTTTAAACACAACTAAACAGCAAGCCCTCACGTTTATTACTGACCGTAGTTTCTCGCAACATACTCAATATACCGAAGTGCTTAAGCAACTTAAGCAGCTTTGTAAAATACAAGGACATTCCGAATTAAAGATCATTCAACAGGGTGGGGCAGTACTTAATGCATGCTGGGTATTAGAACAGGCCCCCGCGTGTTATTTTAAATTTCCTAAATCTGATTTAGGCGGAGGGGGATTATGGGACTTTGCTGCAACCGCTTGTTTATTTAATGAGATTAATGCAGTGGCTACAGATATTCATGGACAGGCTCTTGATTTAAATAGGCCAGACTCAACCTTTATGAATCATCGGGGTGTTATATATACAAACAATAATCATCTGGCAAAGCTAATAACAACTTTATATAACCAATTAAATAAAGTTAATTAGCTTAAACTCGATCTGATGTATTTAACATAAAACCTTAATGAAATCGTACACTGGATACTGTCACAGCTAGGATTAGCTATCAGGTTAATAGGTATAAAAATCACTCAAAACAGCCCACTTGTCTATATTTTTAGTTAAAAACTCCAATTAAACCTGCTATCGTGTTTATATTGTGGTTGGTTTTATTAGGCATCGATTTTGCCTACTATTTTTTCGGAATGACAACACTTCGTCACCATGATAAGTAAATAAACATAATGAAGGGAGAGTTAAATGAATAAATTACACATATTGGGCATGACCTGTGCATATATCATCCTCTCAATATTCAGTGCCCCAGCTCTTTCTTCACCTATATACCCTTACGAAATCCAGACCTGCATTTATACTGCCATTTGTTCTAACCCCAAACCTGTTCAGCAAGGATCTACCTTCAATGCATATTCATATTCTGATGCGGGAATAGCGAAGTTCTTATTTGAATATTTAGACCCTCCATCTCGCCAAACCAACACTGACTCAACAACAGCTCTTTCTGGCTCTATTTGGGTTAGTGCGAACGAACGATACAATCTCACTCAAAATCGTCATTTTTTTAATCTTTACCTTGACCGAATATCACCAACACCATTTAATCTCTGGCTTGGTGATTCAAATGGTTTGGATGTAAGATTAAGCTTGCCTTCTGCCGACCTCCTTGCAGGAAGTAGTTCATACAAATCGGGTTTTTTACCTGATTTTTTTATTACTGGTGGCTTGGGTACTCATGGAGATAGTTGGAGTTCCCAAGGCCAGAGTCTGGTTCCGTGCCTTGCTAGCAGTTGTATAGTAGGAGCTGAGTTCACTCTTTTAAACATGCAATATATAAAAACAGGATCAATTGCCCAGCTTATAATAAACCCAGTAGACCCAAGAGAACCTCTATTCCATCAATATAGTGAATATGAAAATCGCAAATATTTTACCTTTCAATCGTACGGTGTCGTTCCAGTTCCCTCTGCAGTCTGGCTATTTGGTTCAAGTCTTATCGGGTTAATTAGTGTCACTAAACGAATACAATAAAGTTTGTATAAAGCATAATCAATAGGATCTCTTTGGAAGCCTAGTTTTGTGTTGTGTCAGCTTATATCTGAGAGTAACTTGTTCAAATTAATCACAATCTATTTAAAATATTGCTTGATGAATTTGAACTGTAATTTATGTAAATTAACTCTTCTTATTTCAGTTTAACCCTCAATCTTTACTATCATACAAATGAGTTATTTTAGTATTGACCCCTTTTAATATCCTAATCAACTTTTTGATTGTTTCCTGCTGTCTATCCTGAACTTCGACTAAAGCTTCTACTTTTCCTTCTGACTCTAACAATTGCTTTTCTAACTGAGTTACCTGTATTTGTAATTCTTCATTTTTATCTGAGACACGTTGAATTTCACTTTGAATACTATTTTTTAAATGATCTGCTTTTACTACAAGCGAATCCATTTGTGTCTGTATTTCAGTTTCAAGTTCAGACACTTCGTTTTCCAATGCTTCAATAGATTCAACAGGAACTGAATCACCCTGATCAGTCTCAGCCACCTCCTCTGTGGGCATTACGTCTATCTCAGTATCTACAGCTTCATCATCAATAGCCTCTGACCCTAACTTATCTAAACTCTCTGCTTCAACTACCTCTTCAAGTTCAGTAGCCTCATCTAACACTGAATCAATTTTATCTTCTAATTCAGAGTCAGGTTCAATTTGTGCCTCTATATCTTCATCGCCCTTAACCATATCCAAGTCAAGCTCTTCAGGTTCGGCAAGCCCATCATCTTCAATAGCTTCCAATTCGCTATCAACGGCTGTATCAGCATCCTCCATCATCTCTTCCGCTGCAATATCCAGGCTTGAATTGACTAATTCCTCGATACTATTTTGTACTTCTTTACTCATAACCCCTACCCTCAAATAATATTATCCACTTATCTTATACATCGTCCTGCTTTTGCAAAACTTTAGAATGAAACTAAATAATGATACTTAGCTCTGGTTTAATGACTTTTAGTATTTTTTCTGACATGGTATTAAGTGTTATAACCTATTTCTTTAAAAGTATTTTAAGATATGTGTCCGGTTTAGTGTAGCCACTTCAAAAAGCAATTGCTAATTTAGTGGGGCATTAAATAACCGCAATGATAGAAAAACACTATGGCCATCTTGCATCAAGCGTTACAGATAATTTTGCCAAGCTATTAGATCAAGATGAAGCGCAAACAAAAACCATAGCAAGCTTACAACAAAACCATAAAGGGCAGATAGTTACCTTTTTAGAGCTTCTAGTTCTTCGATTAAGGCCCAAACATGAGTATATGGCTCATTTTCATTGTAACGGTTTGGTCCATGAGTGTTGTTGATATCGTTGTCCTTGTCATCCCCCTCTTTATAATTGATTAAAGGTTTAGCTCTTTGTTTAGCATCAATAAGGTACTCACTCGTTTTAGAAAAAATACCTGTAGCCGCTTTTTCATAATCATTTATGTGACTTTTTAACCTGTGATAAACATCATCTCGATGCATCCAATGTGTGATATTTTCATAATGCAATAAAAGCCAGAACTCAAAACATGGGATAGAAGCAATTGCATAAAAATTAACAGGGTTACCCAAATCATTTTTAATCTTACTTCTATCTAATCCTTCAATGTAACTCAATGCATCATAATAGGTTGTGTGCTCATCACGGTCAAAAACAATATAAACTTTTTCAAAAGCTTTCTCTTTAATTTTTTTGTGGCTGTCTCCGTACAAGAACACATGCTCTGCATACTCAGCAATTTGCTTAGGCTGCGTCCCAAAACCACT
>Ga0209826_1001162_pt1 | contig 18459 bp, 18 predicted proteins | sample GOMGulsemesocosm_5_FD_184637 | JGI IMG/M metagenome (GOLD analysis project Ga0209826, IMG submission 184637) | Methane-oxidizing microbial communities from mesocosms in the Gulf of Mexico - GOM15C Gulf of Mexico (SPAdes) (version 2) | ecosystem: Environmental > Aquatic > Marine > Cold seeps... | reverse complement strand
AGTTTACTGTAGTAAATGACCGATTGAGCACTTTTTTAACGCGGCATGAGAGCAAAAGAGCTTTCGTGAAAAGGTTTCACCATGCTTAGCCAAGCAAAATCTATATGGTTCTACGCTTGGCTAAGCACTTTTTTTGCTGTTTTAATCTGGTCAGCTATTGAACCAAAAGATGGTTTAACTTGGTTTTTAGAAGTCATACCGGCTGTCATTGCTTTTTTTATTCTAGCCTATAGTTACCGCACTTTTCCCTTAACACCCCTCAGCTATGGCTTAACCTTGTTTCATTGCCTTATCTTAATGGTCGGCGGTCATTACACTTATGCCGAAGTCCCTCTCTTTAATGATATTGCACAATTATTAGGGTCAGACAGAAATAATTACGACAAGCTAGGGCATTTCGCTCAAGGTTTTGGCCCAGCCATTATCGCCAGAGAAATTTTCATTCGTTTACAAGTGATTAACACTCGCCGCTGGATGAACTTTTTAATTGTCTGTTTTTGCCTTGGCTTTAGTGCTTTTTATGAACTGGTTGAATGGTGGGTCGCACTAGCCTCGGGGGAAGACGCCGACTCCTTCCTTGGAACTCAGGGCTATATTTGGGATACTCAGTCGGATATGGCCTTAGCACTGGTTGGTGCTACCTGCGCTTTATTCTTTTTAGCTGATTACCACGACCAGCAGTTACGCGCGGTCAATCGGAAAACTTAACACCTCATCAATTGAATGAGCGTTACTGGTTAACATTAATAAGCGATCTAAACCTAAAGCAACACCCGCACATTCAGGTAGGCCATACTCCAACGCCGCCACTAGGTTCTCATCCATCGGTACTTTTGTAGCTCCCTGCTTTTCTCGCTCAGCTAATTCCTGCTGAAAACGTTGTTTTTGAACCGTAGAATCGCTGAGTTCTTCATAACCATTCGCCAGCTCAAGATTATTGTAATACACCTCAAAACGCTTAGCGGTAACTGGCTGGCTATCACTCAATTTAGCTAACATAGCCATACACGCAGGGTAATCTGTTACAAAATACAACACTTCTTTTTTAAGTTTGGTCTGAATATATTGGCTAAAAACATAGTCCAAGGTATTTGATAGGCTATCACCACAAATTAGCTTCGCCTCTGGATTGCCTTGCTCTGTCGCATAAGCTGTTAACTCATTCAACGATGTTTTATGCGGGTTAATACCCGTCATATGTTTAAACAAGGTTTCGTAGCTAACGGTTATGCTCGCTAAATTTTGGTTAAAGGCTAAGTTCAATAACTCAAGCATTTCTTGCATTAAGTCCGCTAAGCTAAAACCCATTCTGTACCATTCAAGTAAAGTAAACTCAGGGTTATGAAAGCGACCACTTTCAGCCTGCCGAAATGATTTAGCTATTTGATAAATGCAACCTGAGCCCGAGGCTATTAGCCTTTTCATTGCAAACTCAGGTGATGTTTGTAAATACAACGCTTGTTGATTTAATCCATTACTGGCGAGCTGTGTTGAAAAGCTGTCTAAATTCACATCACAACTGGCTGCCGCAGATAATACCGGGGTATCAACCTCTAATACGCCGCGCTGCGCAAAAAAATCTCTAATCGTTTGATATAAAGCAGCTCGCTGATGTAACAAAGCCGCCGAACAAGTCGGCGGCCATTGTTTATTACTCTTTGTTTTCAACAAGCAGTTAGCTCTTTACGCGAGCTGAGTATTCACCTGTACGAGTATCAACTTTAATCACTTCACCAATTTGTACAAAAAGAGGCACTCTAACCACCGCTCCAGTTTCAAGAGTCGCTGGTTTACCACCACCACCTGAAGTATCACCTTTTAAACCAGGATCAGTATCAGTAATAGTTAGCTCTACAAAGTTAGGCGCTGCAACACTCAAAGGAGAACCGTTCCACAGAGTAATAATGCACTTATCCTGCTCTTTTAACCACTTAGCAGCATCGCCTACAGCAATCGCATCACCAGAAACTTGTTCAAACGTTTCATCATCCATAAAATGCCAGAAATCACCATCGTTATAGAGGTAAGACATTTCTGTTTCCATCACATCGGCTGCTTCTACAGTTTCGCCCGATTTAAAGGTACGATCAATAACACGTCCTGTTTTTAAATTTCGATATTTCACTCGGCTAAAAGCGGGACCTTTGCCCGGTCTAACAAATTCATTCTCAACGATCGAACAAGGATCGTTATCCATCATGATTTTTAAACCACCTTTAAAATCGTTTGTGCTGTATGTTGCCATGTCACTCTCGTTAATAGTTAATTTGAAACACTTACACGAAAGCCTTTTGCTCTCGTACAAAGCTCTTAATTTATTAAAGCTTATCGCTTGACCGACCATTATAATGACTAACATGACGAAAGCAGCAAAAAAATCACCCATTCCAAGCTGGCAACAAGAACTTAGGTCTGCCTACACCAAGCCAGATGAATTATTAAGATATTTGAATCTCCAGGTTGATGACATTAGTCTCTATAACCAAGCCGCAGATAAATTCCCATTATTAGTGACTCATAGCTATGCTAAACGAATAAAAAAAGGTGATTGGGATGACCCTTTGCTGCGCCAAGTTCTACCACACCCTGATGAGTTAACATCTGACCCAAAGTATTCAAGTGATCCTGTAGGCGATGGGAATGCTAGTGTATCTCCCGGTTTATTACACAAATATCACGGGCGAGCACTACTGATTGCAACCGGCGCTTGCGCAATCCATTGCCGCTATTGTTTTCGTCGTGAATTCCCTTATTCAGACAACAGTGCTAATCGCTCACAATTAGCTAACATTAAAACTTACCTGAATAATCACCCTGAAATAACAGAAATCATTCTAAGTGGTGGCGACCCTTTAACCCTAAGTGATTCAAAGTTCAGTCATTTATTCCTGTCATTATCCGAGATTGATCAAATAGAACGTATTCGAATTCACACCCGCTTACCCATCGTAATACCCAGTCGTATTAATTCAGGTCTTTTAACAACCCTGAGTTCATCAAACAAAAAAGTTGTAATGGTTATTCACGCCAACCATGCAAACGAGCTTAGTGACGAAGTTATTGGAGTTCTTTCCGAGTTAAAGAAGCATCAAGTTATTCTGCTTAACCAGACCGTCTTACTAAAAGGCATTAATGATGACATTGCTAGTCTCGAGCAACTGAGCCTTCGCTTATTTGACGGCCATACCCTGCCTTATTACCTACATGTATTAGATAAAGTTTCCGGAGCGATGCATTTTGATAAGGAGTTGGCTGACAGTTATAGGCTACACGAGCACTTGCAACAACGACTTCCTGGTTACTTAGTGCCCAAACTTGTTCGTGAAGAAAGTGGGCAGCCATACAAAACTCTATTACACCATTCCTTATAGAGGCATTAACTTTTTCATCAATAGCGTGCATAATCAACTTAATGTACAAAGCGTTCTTTTAGAACACACATAATCAAAATCAGTGAGTATCGATATGGATATAGGTATATATAAACAATTCACCGGCAGAGTTCAACTGACAAGCATAGACTCTAATATGCGCTTACCATTTGCAGAAAATATAAACGCATTTAAGCAATGGAAAGATGAACTCCCTATTTTAGATACCTATGCCTGCACACGCTTATTAGCAGATGCCAGTAAAGCATTACTCGCCCCACAGATTAACCCCAACATTAAATTTGAACTCGCCAATGAAGCACAAACTTGTTTGAACGGGCTTTTATCCAGCTGCAAGGATAAGTTAAAGGGTGCAAACTTACCTTTGCGGAAACAACAAATAGACCTCTGTAATGAACTACTGAAGGCAACAAGCTTTTTTAGCGATATTTATATACAACTTATCGGTCCAACTGATAGCCATAAAACCAATACAGCACAGCAAAACGATCAAAAACAGGTTCCGCCACCGATACCAACGGACGCGCTCATATTTAAGGCCATGGAGTTAATGGCCAAAAAGCAATTCCTTATGTCGCTCATTTATCAAACCCCTGAAGCCAGTTTGTGGAATACAGTTAACGCGCTCTACAGCTTAGCAGAAAGTTTGAATATTCAACAAAAAGTGCAAGTAGCACTCGATAAAGAAGGTACTTCTAGTATCGAAGCTGAATTCAAGAAAATTCATTTTTTCAACCTAGCGGGGGTTAATAGGTTTAGGCGTGGTGATATAAAGCAAATTCAGCAGATTTTAGCCCTACAAGCCAACCAAATAGCGATAAGCTCTACGCCGGAAACTGCCTCAACATTCTGCATTGACTTAGCCTCTTGCTCGGCCGTCTCTTATATATTACCAAGCACTAAGAGTAACGATACGACCCGATACCTTAATACTGAACAGCTCATTAAATTCATGCTTAGTGACGAGCTCGTCGCTCACGAACAGCATGGCGCTGTATCATTAATATCTAACGAACCTAGGCTTAGAAAAAAAGTTATCCATCAACTAATACCCAACTGGAGCAGCCAGCCAAGCAGGCAATCGAACAGACATGCTCAGAATGAGAGCGTATTAATTTATCCTGGCTTTGATAGTATTATTAAAGCCCTTATCCAAATAGCCACTCCAGCAATCAACGAGAAGAGTACTGAACCGGATAAAAAACCAACATCATTCAATGTATCAGATCTTTCGCTTATCCCGATGGATGATAACCAACACCATTCACATGTCATACGCAATGATAGCGTCATTAATACCGTACTTAAAAAAACTGCTGAAGAGTCTGTTTCATCAAGAAATATCTGGACAAAAAGACATCAGCATAAGTTCGGTGAAAAAGGTGAAAGAATGAACGCTAACGTTAATGATACGAGCCTACAAGGCTTACACTTTAAGGTCTCAGCCGATAACAAACCATTACTTAAGGTAACTGATCTAATTGGCATCCAAACGAAAACTGAAACACTACAACTAGCCATTATCCGCCGGTTGAACAAGCTTGTGGATGGTGAAGTTTCAGTCGGTGTTGAAATGATGTCGCCTCATTTAAAAATTGCGAGCCTTCGAACTCTTGAAAAAGGTGCTGACATTAAACCCGTTATTTTTTTACAAGGTATCCCAAGTATTAATCAAGCCGATGCTATTATTTGCCCCCTTATGATAGAAAACAAAAATTTCGAGGTTTTACTTAAAGTTAACAAGCAAACAACTATCTTCAGCATCGATCAAACAGTAGAAACAAATCGTGTTTTTAGTCATTACACTGTTTTAAAAAAAACTGAAGTAGATTAAGGTAAACAGAAGAATAACTATAAGCATTTGCTCGATGGAAAAACGAAGTCTACTCCTCATAAACTTTTCAGATAATGAGCATAAACTTATAACCTCGTCTTTAGACGATATTAAGCTTAATGTTTCGACTAAAATATGCTCGCTTCAAGATCTAAAAATCAATAAAAAGAACTTATCGGACATCAATCTTGTTCTACTGAAAATTGATAGCAAGCTGTCAAACAAGGAGCCTTTGCATAAAGTTAAAGGTCAGTTTAACCACTTCCCAATTATTCTTATTTCGGACGCTGAATTAACGACTAACGAATATAAACAGTTTGACCTAGAGAACATCTTAGATATTCGCCCGTTGCAACCCATTTTTTTGGTGGCAAAGTCAATTGCTAGAGAAGTTAAGTCTCAACTCTGCTCATACTCAAAACACCTATTAGACTCCCAATTCAAAAACGAAACATACCGTTTCGATGCATTTATTAAACATACAGGCGATGGTTTTGCTCTTATTCATAATGGGGTTTATTGGTCGAGCAATAAAGCTTACAAACGCATTTTCAATATCCCAGATGATGAAAACATCGTAAACACCCCCGTGCAGGAGTTTAGTTCAAAAACACCCCCTGCTAGTAGCCAACAAGAAAAGCGAAATAACACCTCTCTTGAATCATTACCCGATGAAACTGTTCTATCGGTGTTAATTCAAGCACGTAACAACGAGTCATTTGTTACCACTATATACAAGACGCATTGTTTTGTTAAAGGCCAACTATGCACCCAAATTCTTATTCATAACCCAGATGCGTGGAGCAATATTAATGAAGGCTTTACTGATTTGCGTACCTTCGACCATGAAACGGGGCTCTACAATAAACGTTTCGCCCTTGAGTACATTAATAAGCAGTTAAAAAAACCGGAACCAACTGGCGCAATTGCATTTATTCTAATTAATGATTTCCGTCATATTAGCAAACAAAACAGTCTTAATTATGTCGATGAGGTCATGCAAGCTCTTGCCGCCCTTATTCAATCATCCAGCGTAAAAACAGACATAGTTGCCCGCTATAGTGACTCATCTTTCACTATATTTTCAGAACTAGCTGAACACCGTGAATTTTTATTAAACTGTCAAAAACTGTTAACCCAAGTTAATAACACCTTATTTGGCAATGACGCCCAATACATTAAATTAACATTAAGCATTGGCGTTGCTTATATTGATAACCGAATAAGTAACTCTAGACAACTCATTACTCATGCAGACAAAGCCTGCGATAAGGCTTGCTCACAAGGTGGTAACCAAATACATGTTTTTGATTCTGTAACGACGCCACTTACCGTTATTGTCGACGAAGAGAAAAACAAACAACTCATTCAGTCTGCCTTAGAACAAGAACGCCTACACCTGCTATACCAGCCCATCGTAGATTTATCGGAGAAAGCCACTGAAAACTATGCTGTTTTACTGCGTATATTAGATGAAGACCTAACTCACATTCCACCAGATAACTTTATTTTAACTGCCGAAAAAACTGGGCTTATCCGCCACTTAGATGAGTGGGTACTAAAAAACACTATTGAACAAATTAGGGAAGCCTCACGTCAAGGCCTTAAGAGGAAATTCTTTATTTCTTTATCTAGCGTAACTTATCGAGACAATGATTTTATTGATTCACTCATTAGCTTACTAAAATTTTATAATATTGACGCTAGTTTAATAGTCTTCCAAATCAATTTTTCAGACATTCAAACAGAGCCAACTCTTCTAAAAAGATTCATTTCTGTCTTAAAAAATGAATGTGGGTGTCAACTAGCATTTGACCAAATTGGTTTCAGTCAAATTACCGATGCAATGATTAAAGAATACCGTGTTGATTATTTAAAAATTGATGGTTCATTTAGCCAAAACCTATTACATAACGATGATTCTCAGAAAATAATTCAAAACATTCTAAAAGTGACTAAACGAAACAATGTTAAAACTATTGCCAAATCTGTTGAAAACGCCAATACCTTAGCGCTTTTATGGAATATTGGTGTGGATGCGGTACAAGGCTACTTCTTACAAAAACCTGCTGATACAATGCGTTTTGATTTTGACCTTAATCATTAAGCTTCATTAGCAACCCCATGTGGCACGTGGCCTGTTGCTACGTGCTCACTCGCAGACTCACAATGCATCGCCTGATCATCAAAGAAAATATCTGCTCCAAATGCTTTAAGGAACTCACCCTTTGGCAAACCACCTAAAAACAGCGCTTCATCAATTCGAATTCCCCATGATCGCAAAGTGCGCACAACACGCTCATGAGCAGGCGCTGAACGCGCGGTAACCAACGCTGTCCTAATAGGCGACAAATCCTCTGGGAAATGGCTTTGCAAATGATGTAGCGCTGATAAGAAGGGTTTAAATGGCCCACCAGACATCGGTTGATTAGCCGTCAATTGTTCATTTTCGGTAAATGCATCTAATCCTTTTTCCTTATAAATACGCTCTGATTCATCTGAAAAAATAACGGCATCACCATCAAATGCTATACGTAGCTGCTCACTCTTAGCTCCACTCGCTTTTCCAGATAAAATAGTCGCACCCGCATGTCCTGCCTCTAATGTTTTCCGTACGTCTTGCGGTGATGTTGATAAAAACAAATCAATTTCAAATGCTGCAATATAATTAAACGGTGTTTCACCACTCGTGAATACCGCTCTCTTAATATCCAAGCCGTGCTCATGAATTGAGTTAAATACTCGAAGACCTGTATCTGCACTATTTCTAGATAATAAGATAACTTCAACCAAAGCCTCGGAGGCATGTGTGTTTAAACCTAATAACTTCTTTACCAAGGGGTAAGCAACACCGGGGCTCAACACCTCATCTTCTTTAGCAACTTGATAAGCACAATAGGCTTCTTTTCCCTCTGATTCGAAAATTTTATTCGACTCAACTAAGTCAAACAAAGCCATTGAAGAGATCCCTATCGTTAACTTTTTAGTTGTTACAGGCAGCATCGTATTTTCCATATTATTGTCCTTAAAGAAGTCATTAAAACACCCCCATAAAAAAATGCTCCTAATGGAGCATTTTTTTCATTAATAATACAGACTATTCACAAATATTAAAGCCGATACTGTTAATACAAGGGTTCGCATTCAAACTAGCCAATGATTCTCCAGCCTTAGATTTTGCTGAAGCTTTTTTAGTCGGTAAGTCAGGTTTATAGTCAGGGCCCTTTGAAGGCGGCAATGTTGCAATAATATCACCAGCCTTATTCATCCTAAGCTTACCACCAGCCACTTGCTTTCTATAGTCATAGAGATTGAAGCGCAGCGGCTTACTCGCATCATCGGAAATCACTTGAACAGTGCCATTATTAACAACAATATCAAACAAACGCGGATCACCGGACTGCATCCAAATATAACTGTCTGATTTAACCGTAGGTTGATTAAATGATGCCGCCTCATTTACAGCAAAAGTTAAGTGTAAGCCATCCTCATCAATAAAGGTTGATGCAATCTTACCCATCAATGTTGGTGGTGGGAAAACAGCCGTATGATCCAGAATCAACGTGCTATCAACCAATGTAGCGCCTTGCCTATCAACTGATAACAAAAGGTCTAGATCAATAGATAAAGTGCTAAGTAATCCAAACAATGGAATTCCAAACAAGCGAACATCATCAATTTCATACACCAATTTATTATCATCACTCAGTACGATGCTGCCGCCAAGGTCGGCAGGCAACCAAAAACCAGGAAACCAACTCCAAAGCTTAATCCCTCCCACAACCTCTAAGTAATCATCTCTGACTTTTACCGTTAGCTCATTCATTGGTCTAGGCCAATAATCTAAAATATGCTGATTAAATAAGTCAGCGATCACTTGCGGGCTTAATATGACCGACCCCTTATGTACGTTAATAGTAAAGCTTTCCACGTCGTCAAAAATAACTGGGTTACCAGCTACTTTAGGCTCAAGTGTTGCACTTAATTCTTCCACATAAAAACCAATATTTTCAACAATATCAAAATTTACATTTTGTATATAAATGGATACATTATCTGCACCTGAATCACGTTCAGTCGTTGGTCTAAGCTCTGCAGATTGCATACCACTAGGAATACTTTTGTGTTGCCACTGGCTTCTTAAGTTTTTAAGTTCTTGCTGTTGTTTTTCTATAAATGTAGTTGCCACTGCACCGCTACAAACAGTTACAGTTAAAGCTAAACCCAGCATTAATTTTTTGATATTTTTATATTGCATTGTATTCACTCCTAATCGGGTTATAAGCCATCATTAATTTTTGAAGTAGGCCAAAATAGCACCTTCTTCTGTTAATTCTAGATGCCCAGCCGTTAACTGATCCCTATAATCATACAAACAAAAATCAAGCTCACTCCCTTCGTTACCACTCATAACCTGCAACTGCGAGTTTGTTGACACCGCTTTCATGAACTTAGTATCGCCACCTTTAATCAATATATAGCTTTCACTAGGAATCAGTGTCGCAGAATCAGTCCCCGCACCTTCATTATCAAACGTTAAAACCAAGCCCCTATTATCTAAGCTTGCCGTTGCAATATTTAAATGAAGTTTAGGGGGTGGAAACAGCTTTAAAGTGTCTAGAATAACTTTGCTACCAATTAAATTAGCACCAGCCGTTTTCACGGTTAACAATTCATCCAGTTCAACATTGGCTGCAACAAGAACTTTTGTAGCATCTTGTTTATCCACCACAACGGACCAAGGTGCATACGTTAGAATGTGACCATCACTGAGCTTCAAGTCCCCCTTCATAGTAAACGGTACCCACACACCTTTACGGTTCATTTCCCCCGCAAGCACTAAAAGATTTTTCGCTGTTTTAACTTTAATTTTTCTCAGCGTTGCACCCTTAAAGGCAAACACATGTTTATTTAATAATGCTTCAAGCTTGGCGTAATCGATAATAGCCGTGCCCTTAACAGGTGTTAGGTAAAACGATGTTGGGTCGTCAAATATACCCGGCTGACTACTATCGTTAGGTGTTAAGTTAACGATAAGATCGGTAATATAAAAACCAATATTATCAACAAACCTAAAATTTGTATTTTTGATATAAAGTGTGCTTCCGGTAGATTCTGAGCTTCTATAATTAGCGACTTTTAAAGGTTCAGACGCCTTAAGTTTTGCCTCTACCAGTTCCGTTTCAGCTTCATACGCTAACGCACTAACGGAACAACCAAGAAACAGCACCCCCGTTATTAATTTCATGCTAGTTCGTAACATGCCTTTCTCCTCATTTAATTATTATTATGATTATTTATTCAGTGAATTAAATTTCACATCGAACTAAATAAAACACCTTTCTTGATATATATCAAGTTATTAAAGTAGGGAAACTAAACTGAACTAACTCCATCTCCAGCAGCGTGCAATTCCTCAAAGTGTGCATGACTCAAGAATTTCCACACAATAAAAAAGGCCAGTACACTCATAAGTGATGCCAGTGTAAAAACCCAACCTTCACCGCCATAACTCCATAAGAACCCAGCCATTAAACCACCTAGCATGCCGCCTGCGCCAAACCCTATACTGCTATATAGTGCTTGCCCTTGATCTTGGTGTACGCCTGAAAAGTACTGGTGTGTTAACTGAATACAAACAACATGAAACGCACCAAATGATGCCGCGTGCAGTAGTTGAGCTATTAATAAAACAATGAGACTATCAGCCCACCAAGCAACCATTAACCACCGAACCGCGGTTAAAAAGATACTCATCAACAATACAACACGCAATGAAATATGTGTAAACACACGATGAATAGCAATAAACAGAATTATTTCAGCAACAACACCTAATGACCAAAACTGCCCAATTTGCGCTTCGCTATAATTTAAATCCCTCAATAAAATAGAGAAAAATGCGTAATAAGGACCATGTGATGCTTGAATAAGAAACACCACCATAAAGAAGGCTATCACTTGTTTTTGTTTTATTATTTCACTTAAAGAAGACTTCTTTTTAGTCTGTTTAAGCCGGCCTTTTTCCGCCAGTAATAAACTACAAATAAACGTTGCCATCAAAGATAAAATCACCAATAAAGGCCAGTCATCTAACGTGACATACTTCAGTATAAAACCGATACCAGCCACCGCAACAATAAAACCTACCGAGCCCCATAACCGTATACCGCTATAAGCTTCTGTTTTTGTCGATAACATAGTTAACGTAATGGCTTCGAATTGCGACAAAATTGCATTCCAGAAAAAGCTGAACAAAAAGGTTAAAACTAAAATGGTCGTAAAATCATATTCATGCAGCATTAAACTAAATGAGATTAAGGTCAGCAGGCAGACTAACTGAATCAAACGCATTCGGTCATTAAAATGTGCAGACAAATAAGCCAACATGCTGGGTGCAACAAGCCGAGTACCTTGCATAACCGCAAAAACAACTCCAATTTGAGCTGCAACCAAACCAATTGAACTTAGGTACAGGCCTAAATAAGGCATTAGCGCACCGACTGATGCGAAATAAAAGAAGTACACGCTGCTTAAGCGCCAATATGGCAAGCCCTGCCGAACCAATGGTTGACTCAACGTCTATTAAGGGCGTTAGACGTTGAGCAGTAACTAATCAATCTTGACCAGCAGGAATAACAGGGACATTCGAACAAACATCAGCATTTTGACCGCGATGACGCAACACATGATCCATTAGAACTATTGCCATCATTGCTTCAGCAATAGGTGTTGCTCTAATCCCTACACAGGGGTCGTGTCGCCCTTTAGTGACTACTTCAATTTCCTGACCACTGCTATTAATTGAACGCCCCGGCAAGCGTAAGCTGGAGGTAGGTTTAAGCGCAATACTCGCAGATATGGTTTGGCCTGTTGAAATACCGCCCAAAACACCACCGGCATGGTTACTTAAAAACCCCTCTGCCGTCATTTCATCACGAAACTCTGTTCCCAGCGCTTCAACACAAGCAAAGCCCCCGCCAATTTCTACACCTTTAACTGCGTTAATACTCATTAACGCATGTGCTAACTCGGCATCAACTCGATCAAAAATCGGTTCCCCTAAACCCACCGGCACACCTGTTGCTTGAACATTAACTCGCGCACCCACCGAATCACCCTGCTTTCTTAAGTTATCCATATAAGCTTCTAACTCGGTTAGCTTACTTGGGTCGGGGCAGAAAAACGGGTTGTTATGCACTTCCGACATATCCACCACATCAATCTTTATTGGACCTAGCTGAGCCAAATACCCTTTAATTTCTATACCAAACTTTTCTTTTAAATATTTTTTGGCAATACCACCTGCAGCCACACGCATAGCTGTTTCTCTCGCAGATGAGCGACCACCACCACGATAATCACGGAAGCCATATTTTTGCTGATAACTGTAATCTGCATGCCCAGGACGAAAGGTATCCTTAATATTAGAATAATCTTTAGAACGTTGATCAGTATTTTCTATGATTAGACCAATCGGTGTTCCGGTTGTTTTCCCTTCAAAAACACCCGATAAAATTTTCACCACATCGGCTTCACGGCGTTGCGTCGTATGCCTAGATGTTCCCGGTTTACGAAGATCCAAATCACCTTGTAAATCAGCTTCGCACAACGACAAGCCTGGAGGGCACCCATCAACAATACAGCCTATTGCTGGTCCGTGACTTTCTCCAAAGCCAGTTACGGTAAATAATTTTCCAATTGAATTTCCTGACATATCTTTATCTGTAGTTATTTATTCACGTTAGTTTAGCCTGAAATAATTCTTTATATTCCAGTAATTGCTCTTTCGTTAGCATGAACACACCATGCCCACCATATTCGAAGTCTTGCCATAAAAAAGGAACCTCCGGATAGCACTTCTGTAGCGCCTCATCGGTATTACCCACCTCCACATACAAAACGCCCCCATCATTAAGGTAATCAGCCGAATATGCCAAAATTTTATGTACGAGGTCTAAACCACTTAAACCACCATCTAACCCTAATTGTGGCTCGCGGTAAAATTCTTCGGGTAGTTGCGATAGCTCTTCATGTCCAACATAGGGTGGGTTACTAACAATCAAATCATACTTCTTTGCACCCAACTCAGACAGCAAATCAGAACGTATTGCTGTGACCCTGTCTGCCAATTTATGCTTAGCTATATTCTTTTCTGCAACTAATAATGCATCGCTTGAAATATCAACAAGGTCAACAGAGGCATCGGGAAAAGCTATTGCACAGGCAATACCTATACAGCCGCTTCCCGTACATAAATCTAGAATAGTTTTCGTCTTATCAAAATCAACCCACGGCATGAACTGATCAGAAATCAATTCAGCAAACGGGGACCTTGGTACCAAAACATGCTCATTCACTTCAAAAGGTAGCCCTGCAAACCAAGCTTCGCCAAGAAGATAAGCGGCAGGTATTTTCTCGGCTATTCGGCGCTGAAACATTTCAAGAATTGTTTTTTGCTGAAAGGCATCGACGGTCATATCAAAAACCTCATCATTTAGCACCGGTAAATGATGCGTTACCGCTAAAACAATATAAGCTGCTTCATCCATAGCATTATCAGTGCCGTGACCAAAATAAAGCGACTCCGCGTCAAATAAATGAGCACCGTAGTCAATAAGTTCATTAATCGTGCTTGATTTTGTAAATTTAATTGTCATAAATTGCCATAAAGAGCTATATTTAATTGCACTATGCTTTAATAATTTCTGTAACTGTTAATTTTAACTCAATTAAAAACCTATAAGCCACTTTTAACGATGTCGACCAGAAACCTCTCCAACGAAGAACTTAGTACTTTATTTCCAATCAGAAACCTTTCTGATAACAGCAAAACTCTGCTTCAAGAAAGTGTCAAAACAGAATTAATTACAGCTGGAACAGTCATCTTTTCTGAAGGTAACAATGATGACCGACAAATATTTTTATTAGAAGGAAGAATCAGCCTAAAACTAAGCGCCAATAATGAACGAATTATTGAAGGCGGACATATTGAAGCTCGCTTCCCCATCGACCACAGTAGCCCACACAAAGCTACAGCAACAGCACTTAGCTCGTTAATTATTTTTTCTGCTACAAACAGCATGATCGACGAGCTAATGAATGAACAGCCAATTACTAATAACTCACTAGCTACTGAGATCGTTGAAACAAGTGATGATAACCTGTTATACAACCAGTTGTACTTCGAAGTTATGCAGGAAATGCAGGCAGATAAGTTATTATTACCATCAATCCCTGAAACAGCCATTAAGGTTCGTAGTGCCGTTTCTGATCCGAATATCACATCTGAAAAAATTGCTAAAATCACCTTGCAGGACCCAGCGATTACCGCCCAATTAATTAAAGTTGCTAATAGTCCATTATTTAGAGGCCGTGAAAAAATTGAAGCTCTACCCTTAGCCATTACTCGTTTAGGTCTTCAGGCAATCAGTAATTTAATTACTAGCTTCACAATGCGCATGGTTTTCATTGCAAAAACTAAAGATATTAAAGACTTAATCTCAGTGCTCTGGTTACACAGCCGCGATGTTGCTGGAATATGTGCAGTCATCGCAAAAAAACTCAAGGGTTTTGACCCAGATAAAGCGATGCTTGCTGGTTTAGTTCATGATATTGGAGCTATCCCCATTCTTACTCATGCTGATAAGCACCCCAACCTAACCCAAAACATCCAAGAGGTTAAAGATACATTAGAAAAGTTAACGCCTGTTATCGGAAAAATGGTCTTAGAAAAGTGGAATTTTACTGAAGACTTTGTAGAACTAGCAACCAATGCTGATCATTGGCAACGTAAAACTGATCAACCCGCAAATTATACTGACTTGGTCATCGTTGCTCAGTTGCTAAACTATAGAAATACACCGCTTCAAAACAACTACCCTGAACCTTCTTCTGTGCCCGCTTATGAGCGTCTAACAAAGCAATTAAGAGATCCAAATGATTCAATCGATGTTATTGAACACTCAGCAGAAGAGCTCAGCAATATTAAGCAGCTGTTCAATTAAAGAGTTCAGCTATTGGAAATACCTAGTAACCCTACTCTCACCTTAGCGGCTACCGCAAAAACTAGCCTTGCGATAAATAAACTACAACCCGGACAGCAAGTTATTGTTAAGGTCATTGAGCAACTCCCCAGTAAAGCAACAACGATTCTCCTTATTGGCAAACAATTAGTACCCGCTAAAACAGATATTTCTTTAACTCCCGGCCAAGTATTAAAAGTAGTCGTTGAAAAATCTGCTAGTGAAATAATATTAAAATTACCCGCTAAATCACCTTTAGATAACACCAGCAACGCTGCTTTACGCCAACTGATGCCAAAGCAAGCGCCGATTAGTCAATTTCAAGCCCCTTTACTTAAAGTACTCACCAACATCCAGCAACACTCAAATACACAAACCACACAGTCACCCCACATAGCCAATAGCGTCATTCAGCTTAAACACATCAGTAGAGATATTATTCAGTCCTTACCTAGTAATAAACAAATAGCTTCAGCTAATGGTTTAAAAACAGCAGTACAAAACTCTGGTACTTTACTTGAGTCAAAGCTCCTGCAAGCTCTGTCCGAACAAAAAGCCTCTATCAATGCAAAGCAATCCCTTTTAACAAACAGCTTTTCAACAGGGCTTACAAACCAGCAACAAACAATCATACGCACAGACCTTAAAGCCAACTTAAGTAGACTCATTCAGCTGCTTAAATCATGGCCTAAACCAGCAACCAACCCTTCACAACAAACAAGCCAAGCTCGTATTGCACAACAACTACAACAATTAACGCAACATAGCTCATCCAAACAGCTCCAAAGAAGCACATCTAGTCCTCAAAATATTGAAGGTCAAATCAAGGAATTACTCAATAAAACAGAAGGAGCATTAGCAAAAATAACCTTAAATCAATTGGCTAGTACAAATACAGAGAACAGTTCCACTCGACAAACTTGGCAATTAGAAATCCCCTTATTTAACACCCAACAAGCCGAGTCTGTTTTTATCAAGATAGAAAAAGATCAACAGGCATCTAAGTCCACTAATAAGGATGAACAACCATGGACTATCTCTATCGAAATGACTCCGCCAAAACTTGGGGTAATTCGCTCTAAACTGAGTTTAATCAATGACAAAATAAGCTCTAACTTCTGGGCTGAAAACCAAGAAACTCGATTACTTCTTCAGCAACACATCGATTTACTGAGAAAGCAATTTAAGCGTGTAAATTTACAGGCTGACAGCATTCAAGTTCAACAAGGTAAAGGCCCCATCGCCCAAGACATAAAGCCTAGTAGTAATATCCTTCGTGAGAAAGCATAATGAAAGACGTCATTAACCCCGCGGATATTGCAGTTGCACTGAAATATGATGGTGAAAACGCACCAACTATTACCGCTAAAGGCAGCGGTAAATTAGCACAAGAAATTATTGATTTGGCCATCGCTAACGATATTCCCTTAGACTCAAGCCCTGAATTAGTAAACATATTAAGCAGCATTCCCTTAGGTGATGAAATACCTGAGGCCTTATATATTGCCGTTGCTGAAGTCATTGCCTTTGCTTACGTATTATCAGACAAAACACCCGATAATTTTAACCCTAATGATCGTTAATTTTTATGTAAGCGAATAAGAAGCTCGGCCTCATCCAGCGTTAAATGACATTTTTCAACAATTTCACTAGCTTCAGCCCCGCTCTGAGCTAACTCTATAGCACCCTGAAACTCCTGCAAATGTTCAAAGGTTTCACTTTCTTCCAATTCTTCTAACCTTTCAACAAGTCCACGTACTCGGCGCTCCGTACCACCGACACGCTCATCAACACCCAAGCCACTTGCACATAGAGCAGACACATCATTCTGCACCCCATCAAACTTTTTACAAACCTCGTCAACTCTTTGTTCTAACTTAGAAATTAACTTTTTCTGCTTTAGCAATAACCCCAACAAAGAAAGTAATAAAAATGCTACCAGTAAATACTCAAATAATTCCATTAGACTCTTTCATCTATATGTTTAATATTAATGTCCTTATCGTCTTCAGGCTTCTCCCTACCTTCCTCGATCTTCCTATGAGGCGGCTTTGCCTTATTCTTACCCGTGGGCGAAATTGGTCGAATCGCTTTACTCGGTGTTATTTTGTTAATTTTAAGCATCGCTAGGTTGTTAGCAATTGAATTAAACTACTTAACAAGTAGTTCCAACTCTTCCTCAGTTAACAACTTATCCAGATTAACTAAAATATGTAACTCATTCTCAATATTAGCAATACCTTGAATAAACACGGAACCACCTGAATTACTCACATCAGGTGCTGATTCAACTTCGTTATCATTTAAATCAATAACCTCAGTAACTGAATCAACCATACAGCCAATAATATAACCTTGGACATCCATCATCATAATTCTTGTTAAATCTGTAACCTCTTGAGCAGGCATACCAAACTTCATGCGAACATCAACTACTGTTACTACGTTACCACGTAAGTTCACAATACCAATAACCTCGAATGGTGCACCAGGAACAGGCGTAATCGGCGTATAACGTAAGACCTCTTGAACTTGTAATACTTTTACTGCATATTTCTGATCACCCAACAAGAAAGTCAACCACTGCGTAACAGGCTGAAATACATCCTCATATGCTTCTTGGTTTAAACTTACTGAATTTTCTTTTTGTAATTTCATTACACGCCTTTAATTTATTTATCTTTAACGAACATTTTACTGGGGTCAACAACCGCTGACTTACGTGACGACTCAAAACCAGATAACCACTGTCGTACTTTCGTCTCTTCACGCCATTTAACATCAGAAGATAATATTTCCATTTCGGATGATACAGAGTCTAACGCTATTCCCCAGCGACTATTAGCTAATAATATAATTTTTTTATAGGGCCGTGATTCAACATCTCGTAGCTCTTGATTTAACAACAAACAACCAACATCAACGACTGCGACAAAATCCTTACCCGTCATTTTCAAGCCTAGCACCCATTCTGGTTGGCCACTAACCTTCTTAAGGTCATTACAAAATTCAAGCTCACCACTAATAGCACTCGCAGGAAAGGTTAGGCTGACATTGTTCACATTACCAACAATTGCATTAAATTTACGGCCAGCCCATTGTGGTGTAGCGGGATCTAAATCCAACTCCTGAATAACCACCTTGGCTCGTTCGGCTTCGACTCGTTCTGCTTCGACTCGTTCGGCTTCGACTCGTTCTGCTTCGACTC
>Ga0209826_1001160_pt1 | contig 18480 bp, 18 predicted proteins | sample GOMGulsemesocosm_5_FD_184637 | JGI IMG/M metagenome (GOLD analysis project Ga0209826, IMG submission 184637) | Methane-oxidizing microbial communities from mesocosms in the Gulf of Mexico - GOM15C Gulf of Mexico (SPAdes) (version 2) | ecosystem: Environmental > Aquatic > Marine > Cold seeps... | reverse complement strand
TGATCGCGTGTCATAACCTCATTTAATTGGGATTTCAAGTTGCTTAGTAATGCTTGGCTCAAAGCCTTTCTCCGATAACAACGAACGCAGTCCCGCGGCGACACAAACAGCCAGCGGAACAAAAACTGCGATTATACGGGCTATCGCCCCAGCCAGCACCCTCATCGCTTAAGACGCTCCTTCACACCATCAACTACACTTAGATGCACTAGGACTAACGACAGAGCATTTCGCTATATAGAGGCTGATCCCAGAGAGGTTTAATGACGTGGATAGAACGGCTAGCGCCAAAGGGGCACCACACCAGCCCACACAATCCAGCTACGATCTCGCGATTATCGGTGGCGGCATCAACGGCACCGCCATAGCGGCGGCGGCGGCCAGCGCTGGGCTCAGTACCGTGTTACTAGAGAGCAGCGACCTTGCCTCTGGGGGCTCATCCAGTACGCTGGGGTTACTCAGTGGTGACCTCAACCTACTCGACCAACTTGCCTTTGACCGAGTGCGCCAGCACCTTAAAGAACAACAAACCGCACAGCGCCGCGCACCCCACCTTGTGCACCCCCACCACTGTTTTCTTTTGGATCAGCCCGAGGTGCGCAGCAGTCGCCGAGTCAGTACCGGCATGAAACTCTACCGCCGCCTGCAATGTCAGCTGCCAATACCCGGCAACGGCCTCGCGCCAGCCAAGTTGTTGCGCAAACCCCAACTCACCAGCTACCCCTATATAGATTGCAGCTTTGACAGCAGTCGTTACGTCATTGCACAGGCATTACTGGCCGCTAACCAAGGCGCTGAAATTTTCAATTACACACCGGCCATGTCCGCTAAGCGCTGCCAAGAGAGTCGCCGTTGGCTTATATGGCTGCTACCGCAGGGACAAAACCAAGAACAATCCATTACCGCCAAAGCCTTGATAAACGCCAGCGGTGCCGACACAGGGAACTTACTGGGCGACACCATGCAGCTTGAGTCTCGCTGTCAGGTCACACCGATAGACAGCATCAGTCTGGTAATCCGCGGTTTAGATCCAGCCTTTAGCCAGCATGGGTTTTGCTTTCAGGCGCCGAACCGCCAGTTGATTCAGCTTATCCCCTGTCAATTTCCACCAGCCGTTCCAACCGAAGCTGGTCCATTGTTTCGCCTGAGCTGCAGCACGCCGCCACAGCAACTCGAAGCACAGCAGCGACAGGATTGGCTGCTCGACTGTGTCAATCAACAGCTCATGAGCCCGATCACCCCAGAGCAAGTCCTCAGCTACAGTTGTGGGCAGCGCAACCTGTGCCGCGAGGCTTGGCTTAAGCTGCAAACCGAATCGGTACCCACCGAACCAGCATTGGTGGACTTTGACTGCCGCGATGGACACTCGCCATTAATCAATATTTTTAGCAGCCACCTCAGCGCTCACCGCCTAATGGCCGAGCAGACCTTAGAAATGCTTACGCCCTACTTCGGCGACAGGCTCAACCGTGAAAAAATTCAAGCACACGCGCAATTGCCGCTGGCAGGCGGTGACTTTGATCACACCGACCTAGGTGGTTTCATCCAACGCTTAGAAGACCACTACCCACAACTGGCGGCGAGTTTACTGCACCGCATTGCCCTGCAATATGGCAGCAACAGCCGCAAACTGTTGGGCTCGCGACAGACACGTAAAGACCTAGGTCAAAAACTCGCCCCCGAGCTCTACGCCTTTGAAGTCGACTACCTACTCAAATACGAATGGGCCAGCTGCGCCGAAGACATTCTTAAGCGGCGCTGCGCCATTGAGCACCTTTGCGACGCCGCGGATATCGAGCGAGTACAGCAGTATATAGCGGTGATTCAACGAAACGAGTAAGCCACTGAAAGGTTATTTACCGGCATAAAAAAAGCCCGCACACAACTACTGTGTACGGGCTTCTTACTTAAGCAGGGACAAGAAATTACTTTTTGGCCAGCTGCTTTATACCGCGATCCATGCCCTCAAGCGTTAACGGGTACATGTGATCATCGATCAAGTCGCGCGTCATCTTAATACTCTGGGTATGGTCCCAATACTTTTCTGGCGTCGGGTTTAGCCAAACAACGTTTTCAAAGGTGCTGGTCAGACGCTGCATCCAGGTCGCCCCCGCCTCCTCATTCATGTATTCGACACTGCCGTATTTATTCGCAATCTCATAGGGCGACATAGAGGCATCGCCAATAAAGATCACTTTGTAGTCACTGCTGTAGGTGTGCAAAACATCGTAGAGCTTTGTCACTTCGCTATTGCGACGGCGGTTGTCTTTCCACACATAGTCGTAGATGAAATTATGGAAGTAAAAATACTCCATGTGTTTGAACTCAGACTTACAGGCTGAAAACAACTCTTCACACACGCGTACATACGGGTCCATCGAACCGCCGACATCGAAAAACAACAATACTTTTACGGCATTGTGGCGCTCGGGCACCATTTTTAAATCGAGGTAACCGGCGTTGTTGGCGGTGGCGCGAATGGTGTCGTCCAAATCCAACTCTTCAGCGGCGCCGGTACGGGCAAACTTGCGCAGCTTACGCAACGCGACTTTAATATTGCGCGTACCCAGTTCGGTACTGTCGTCGAGGTTTTTAAACTCGCGCTTGTCCCACACCTTCGCGGCGCGCTTGTTACGGCTTTCGCCACCAACACGGATCCCTTCTGGGTTGTAGCCACTGTTACCAAACGGCGACGTACCACCGGTACCGACCCACTTGCTGCCACCTTGATGACGTTTTTTCTGTTCTTCAATGCGCTCTTTAAATTGCTTAATCAGCTCTTCAAGACCGCCCATTGAATCAATCTTTGCTTTCTCTTCGTCACTGAGATTTTTCATAAACTCAGAGCGAATCCAGTCGTCAGGGATCAATGCTTCGACGATGTCTTCGAGGTTTTCGAGGCCTTTAAAATAAGCGCCAAAAGCTCGGTCAAACCGATCAAAGTATTTCTCGTCTTTCACCAGACAAGTACGGGCCAGCAGATAAAAATCATCAATACTGCCGAAGGCCATGTACTTTTCCATGGCCTCCAACAGCACCAATAACTCTTTAATTGAGACAGGTACTTGAGCAGTGCGCAGGCCGTAAAAGAAATTCACTAACATAGTGAAGCTCCCACTGTTGCTTGTGGCTCAGTAACACTCATTAGCGCTTGGCTAAGAATGCACACGCTTAACCCTTACGACGGGTCATGAAAGCTAGGCGTTCAAGCAAGTGAACATCCTGCTCATTTTTCAGCAGTGCGCCGTGCAATGGAGGGATAGCTTGACGCGCGTCGCCACTTTTGAGAATTTCATCAGGAATATCGTCAGCCATCAGCAGTTTCAGCCAGTCCACCAACTCAGAGGTCGAAGGCTTTTTCTTCAAGCCAGGCACCTTGCGTATATCGAAGAAGATATCCAACGCGTCGTTGACCAGCTGCTTTTTAATGTTCGGGTAGTGAACATCGACGATCTGCTGCATGGTGTCGCGCTCAGGGAAGCTAATGTAATGAAAGAAACAGCGACGCAGAAAGGCGTCTGGTAATTCTTTTTCATTATTACTGGTGATGAGAATAATCGGGCGGTGCTTCGCCTTGATGGTTTCGCCTGTTTCGTAAACGAAGAACTCCATCTTATCCAACTCCACCAACAAGTCGTTGGGGAATTCTATGTCGGCTTTGTCGATTTCATCGATCAGCAGCACAACCTGCTCGTCGGCATCGAAAGCGTCCCAGAGCTTGCCCTTCTTAATGTAGTTTTTGATGTCATGAACATCATCGCTGCCCAACTGGGAGTCACGCAGACGCGAAACGGCATCGTACTCGTACAAGCCCTGCTGCGCTTTGGTGGTTGATTTGATGTGCCATTGAATCAGGCGCATGCCCATGGATTCAGCCACCTGCTCAGCCAGCATGGTCTTGCCCGTACCAGGCTCACCCTTTACTAACAGTGGACGCTGCAACGCAACGGTGGCGTTAACGGCCATACGCAGGTCATCGGTAGCAATGTATTCTTTGGTTCCTTCGAACTTCATCAAAACACCCTCAATACGGAAATTGGCACAGATTCTAACACAGTGCCTTAGCCCTGTAGCTGTCTCCCAATGACTTGCTGACTGGTGAAATCGACCACAGAGCGTCATACACCCTCTAAGACACGGCTCAAAGATCACATTCAGCGCTGTGTACTAAAGAGCAGCTACAATTTAGCCAGTAAAAAAGCTACCCTCAGCCAACAGCAATATGCTAAATTGCACGAGTGTACAAAAACTGCTGATTTCAACGAATGTCGACACGGCACTCAAGCATGGTGAAGTAAACCCGCCACAGCAGACAATGAATCGTTCGCCAGACTAAAGGAGCATCTCCATGAACAGTGCCGTTGAAGCTACAGCCGTTGTATCTGCTGTCGAAGAGAACAACCGTTTCCAACAGGTTTTTGCCAAGCAACGTAAGGCTTCACGCCAAGCCGCTTACCCAGATCTCGCTACCCGTATCGCGAATCTCAAGAAGTTGGAAAAGCTCCTTAAAGATAACCAGATGGCCATTGCTGACGCCATTTCTGCCGACTATGGCAACCGCCCGAACCAAGAAACTCGTATGCTCGAGATCTATGGTCTGATCAGCGGCATCGATTATTCCCTGAAACGCCTTAAGAAGTGGATGAAACCACAAAAACGTCACGTAGCGCTGGCTTATATGGGTGCCAAGAACACCGTGATTCCACAGCCCAAAGGTGTGATTGGTATCGTAACCCCTTGGAACTACCCGCTGTTTTTGGCCTTCAGCCCAGTGATCAGCGCACTGTCTGCCGGTAACCGCTGTATCATCAAGCTGGCGGCAAACTCTCAAACCTTGGCAAACCTGTTGAACGAGCTAGTCAGCCCTGTTTTTGACGAAGACACCCTAGCCATCATGCCGGGTGTTTCTGCACGTGAGTTCACTCACATGCCTTGGGACCACCTAGTCTTCACCGGTTCACCGGCCACCGCCACGACTGTAATGGAAACTGCCGCGAAGACTCTCACGCCGGTTACTCTGGAACTGGGCGGTAAGTCGCCAACCATCATCGCCGATGACTTCAACTTAAAGAAAGCCGCCGAGCGCATGAGCTTTGGTAAGTTCCTCAACGCTGGCCAGACCTGTGTTGCACCGGACTACGTCTTTGTACCGCGTGCAAAAGTTGATGAGTTCGTTGAAGAAGTTCGCAAGGTCGTGAGCAGCCGTTATACATCGGCGGCCAGCAAGGATTACACCTCACTGATCGACCAAAAAGCGTTTAACCGCATCACCAGCACCTTGACCGACGCAGTCGACAAGGGCGCAAAGGCGATCAACCTTCTGGGCAATGACCCCATCCTGGAAGACCAGCGTAAGGTACCGCCGCACATCGTATTGGGCACTACCGAAGAGATGGTCATCATGCAGGATGAGATCTTTGGCCCACTGCTACCCGTAATGCCTTACGACTCTATTGATGATGTCATCACCTACATCAACGAGCACGAGCGTCCACTGGGTTTGTACCTGTTCAGCAACGACAAAGCCCTGCAGGAAAAAGTGACTTACAACACCCTATCCGGTGGTATGTGCATCAATGACAGTGTTTTCCACGCAGCACAGCACGACATGCCGTTCGGTGGTATTGGTAACAGTGGCATGGGCCACTACCACGGCAAGGAAGGCTTCGTAGAGTTCTCGAAGATGCGTCCCATTTTCAAGCAGGCGCCTTTCACCGCGATCCTACAAATGGCGCCACCATACGGCCCAGCGTTTGAGAAAATGTACAACATGATGATCAAGTTCAAGCTCTAAAGGCTAGAACCTTAGTATCATCCAGCCCCAGCAGCGCTTAGCTGTTGGGGCTTTTTTATGCCCGTCGCTTTGCCTTGAGAAACCTTAGCCGTACAGCCCAAGCTGTTATTACTCTATAATTAGCCGCTCTACCCACCAGCGCTAACCCGCGAGATCGCCATGCCAGCTGCCAGCACACCCAACACTCAGCCACCTCGTTTAAAAAGTCAGGCAACCAACGTGCTAGGCCCTAGGCTAGATGCCATCTTTGATCTGGTTGCCTTGGAACAGCAGAGCCAGCGCTACGACGCGGTGTGGGATTGCTGTTGTGACCACGGCTACCTGGGTATGAAACTGCTCGCCGCCCAGCAGGCTGCAACCATCTACTTTGTCGACCAAGTACCGCACATTATTGAACAACTCAAAAGCAAACTGGATGACCTCGCCGAGCGCGAATTGTGCCCGCACAATTACCAAACCATTGCGGCCGACGCGTCCCAATTACATTTCCCTGACGGCCAACGCCATCTCGTCATTTTGGCCGGCGTCGGCGGTGAGCACATCGTCGATATTATTCAGTCAATAGAACAAGAAGCCCATGACAGCCGCATTGATTACCTGCTGTGCCCGACCACCACCCAGTTTGACCTGCGTGAGTTTTTAATCGAACAGAGTTTTGGTGTAAAACACGAAGATCTGGTGGCGGAAAAAGGACGTGACTATGAAGTACTACTGGTCACCGCAAAACAGAACCACGCGTGGAAAGCCGTGACGCCGGTCGGCCGCATGTGGGAGGCCTGCAACCCCAATCATCTGCGCTATCAAAAAAAACTCACAGGCCACTACCAAAATCAAACACGCGGGAAGCAAGCTGGACGAGCAAAAAAAATCCTCGCCCGCTACCAAGACTGTTTTAAAGAGGACGAAACAACAACCGAGCCGTCTCCGGTAAAAGAATGCGCTGCGGTCAACAACGCATGAGTAACCGCGCAACAGTAACGCCCGTTGAGCCCAACCCAGCCGATGATTTTGTCGCGCCGCCCTGCAAAGAAGCGATAGAAATACTCTACCAAGACGCGTCTATTTTACTGATCAACAAACCCTCAGGGCTGCTGAGCTTGTCGGGTAAGAACCCGCTTAACAAAGACTCGGTTCACTATCGTTTGGTGCAGACACACCCTAGCGCAAAACTGCTTCACCGCTTGGACTTAGGCACCTCTGGTATCATGCTGGTTGCCTTAACCAAAGAAGCCAACTCAGCGCTGACCAGACAGTTTCAAGCTCGCACTATTGCCAAACAGTACACCGCTGTTTTACTCGGCCACACAGAGCAAGACCGCCTCACCATTCAAGCGCCCATTGCACGCGGACTTTTTCCTCGGCAAATTATTTGCGAAGAGTCCGGCAAGTCGGCCAGCAGTCACCTTGAAGTGATCGAGAAAATGGATAACCCGGCAAGAAGCCGTGTGATTTTTTCACCACTGACCGGCCGTACACATCAACTGCGCATACACAGCCAGTGGCTTGGCCACCCCATCTTGGGCTGTGACCTTTACGGTACGCAAGCAAGTGAAACCCTAGCCCCACGCCTCCTATTACACGCCAACAAACTCAGCTTTGAACACCCTGACACGGGGCAGGAAATAACGATTGAATGCGCCTGTCCTTTTTAACAACGGCATTAACACCCGTTACTGAATCCTTCTATTGATTGCCGACCTGACGCACCAACCGCCCTCCGACAAACACAGCCATGTCTCCGGCGGCCAATGCATTCCATTGCTCGTTATTGGTTAACGGCTGAGTGGCCACCACGGTCACCACATCACTGGGGGTTGTCTCCCCTGAAAAATCAATATTGAGATCAGCATCGGTTAACTGCGCCGCACCAAAAGGCGCCTCTCGCGTAATCCACTGCAATTTTGTGCTGCAAAACGCCATCAATACCCGACCATTACTCAACAGCATGTTAAACACACCGAGGGCTTTTAACGCTTGCGCGCATTCATAAACAAACGCACTTAAGCGCTCCTCGCCTGGACATTGTTCAAACGTCGAACGCAGGCGCTCCAGCAGCCAACAAAACGCACGTTCACTATCAGTAGAGCCAACCGGCAGATCTTTACCAAGCGGCAACTGCTCGCTATTGGCTAACTGACCATTATGAGCAAACGTCCAATATTCCCCCCAGAGCTCACGCACAAATGGGTGTGTGTTTTCTAGACAAATATCACCCACGTTGGCTTGGCGAATATGGCTGATGACGTAATGACTTTTAATCGGGTAGTGCTGAACCAGCTTTGCCACTTCGGACTCAACCCCGGGCATAGGGTCGCGAAATTCGCGCACACCTCGGCCCTCATAAAAAACAATACCCCAACCGTCTTTGTGCGGTCCGGTACCCCCACCACGTTGAATCAACCCCTGAAAGCTGAAACAAATATCGGTCGGTACATTCGCCGACATGCCCAAGAGCTCACACATATTGCCACCTCTTAATACCGTACCAACACGACGATCATCTCATTGCTGAGAGGATCGCCGCATCAGAATAATCTTACGCCCTTGACGTCGATAACGCTCAAAAGGCTCCGTCATAAAATGAGGCTGACGCACTACCTCTTCTGATGCAATCAGCTCAAAACCAGCAAGTTCATAAAAGTGCTGCAGATGCTTGAACGGATAACAAAAGCACGAATTATCCGACAGGAAGTCCTTCAGCCCCGCCAGTAACGCTCGTCCAACGCCCTGCCCTCGCAACTCGGGGGCTACACACATACTGCGTAAGAACCACCACCCTCCTGCTTTCTCTTGCAGGCGCACGGCCGCCACAATTTTGCTCACCGTGGAATTAGGCTCTGAATAGCCACGCACCACAAAAACCCGATCACCGCGCCCGGCCTTGGCTGAATCGCCACTGTCTTTATAAAAGCGGTTCACAAGGGGTAACTGAATATCAGGTAGTTCAACTATTTGAAACTGCGCACTATTGCTCATAGGTTATCTGTCACGGGAAAATATGAGAACAAGGGAATTAAGTATTATCACGACAAAAGCCTGCTGCTGCGGTGCGCTTCCCAATGCCGCTGAAAGGTATCGAGGTAATCCAGTAAGGACGCCGCAGCGGCGGGCTCATTTAAGTCGTCAAGAACCGAAGCGGCGGTCTCCAGAGTCGAAAGCCCCTGCTGATTACGACGCAAGTGGTAGCGACTGCTGCCCTCGACAATATTCAAGCTTAGCCGCGGTAACGCCTGTAATTCCGGTGATTGACGCACCATTTTCTTGGCCTGCTGCCACGTACTGTCCAACAGCACCCAGAGGACCGGATCGGCGCCGTCTTCCTGTTCTCGCATAACTTGCTGAGCATGGGAGAACACAACGTTCGAGCCACCCTCATTAGGGAACAGAAGCACCGCACGGCGGTTTTTCAACAGGGTTTCTAAAGGCTCTGTTCGCCGCCATAAGTGTACGCTGGCATTGGGCAAGCTGTTCATCAGCAAGCGCCCCGTATTCGTCAACTTGCCCACTTCCCGCGTATGCGTGAGCAATAACCACTGGCAGCGCTGTGTCGACGCCTGCAAGGATAAATGAGGGGCCAATGTACAAATACACAAATCTCTGCGCAACAAACAGCAATGGCAAGTCTCTACGGGTAAACTCATATTCATAAAGGCCGACCAACAACAGCGATAACGACGCCCATTTTACCATAGCCCAGATGTATCTCAGCCCATAAAAAAAGCGTTGCTACGTAAAATGCAGCAACGCTTAGAGCCAATCAAACCGTAAGGGGTATTACCGGCTCATCATTCTTTCGGTTCCTCACCACTCAGGGAATCAAGGTCATCCTCAGAAAAATCATCGAGCGAAAAGCCTTCTAATGCATCTTCAATACTGGCCTCGTCACTCAGCGTATCGTCTTCAGAGTCAGAAGCTTCAGCTAGCTCGTCATCACCCAACGACATATCCGCAAAAGGATCTTCGCCTAGATCAGCCAGTAGATCGTCCGCGGCAGCCTCATCACTCAATTCAGGAATATCCGCATCGGTAACCTCATCAGTAGCGAGATCCAAGCCACTGCTGCCCATATCCATATCCATGTCCGCTGCCAGCTGTGCGGCCAAGTCGGCATCGCTTTGGTCCGGCCCACCAGTATCAGGAATCGCCTCCATCTGGGGTCCTTCAGACGACTCAGCAGGAGGGGTATCCTCCAGCGTCTCCGACTCTTCAACCGCCTGCTCTAAGTCTTTAAGGCTATCGCCTTTGCCTGAGCCCGTAATCATTCGATAAGCGAAGAATGCCAGCCCCATAATCAGAACATTACCCAACCCAAGACCAACATAAAGTGGCCAGCGAGACGCTTCCGGTTCAACCACCTCTTCTAACTCAGCCTCAAGTTCTGGCTCGACCTCTACTTCAGGTACTGCTGGAGTTACAGGTTCAGGCTCCATGACCGGCTCAGAGTATTCAATAACAGGCTCGGCAGCCGACACTTCAAAAGGCGAATTATCTGGGTATTGAAAAGAAATCGGATCTGGATCGATATCAAAGCGTGCGCCAGTACTGTCTGTACCGCTAATACGCAAGCGCACATTATGAACACCTTCGTGCTCTGGCTGTATAATAAGCTCCCAGGAGTCATTCGGTGTTATTTGCAATGGTTTAATGGAGCTTCGACCTTTCGGGTCTCGAACACGCGCAACCACCTGAGTGTCATCCATGTTCACCACTTGGCTGTGTGCTTTCACCGTAATACGGTATTGCTCTTTCCCACCCAACACCAACTTTTCAACGTTGGCTTCAAAAGGTTTTCGTACAGAAATTTGATGACGGTATTGACGCTGGAACGTTTTACCATCAACCGCCAACGTTAACTCAAAACGCCCTTCACTATTAAACATATCCAAGGTCGAGCGATACACGCCGTCCAAAGGCGCGAGATCGTCACTGAGATTTTGCTGCCACTCTTCTCCTGACGCGCTGTGAGTCACCTGGTTATCGATATCCAGAAGGCTTAGGAAGTCCGTACTGGTAACCGTAGCGCCTTTATCCTGCAGCAGCATAGACAGCTCTCCGGTCTCGCCCAAAAACATATTGGTCGGTAGGGGCTTTACCAACAACTTCAAATTACTCACGATGGTCACACGGCTGTCCGGATCTAAATCCGCCAGTGCCTGCCACTCGCCCTCGATAGGTCGTTTAACGGTAATCAAGTCATAGACGTCGGTCTTGTACCAGCTGACGTCTTCTTGCTCTTTGTCAAAATGATACTGAGTTTCATCCGGGCTAACCAATACCGTCGGATCTGAGCCTTGGGCACGAAAAATAAGTGCCGTAAACTCTTCGATAGATGAGTCCACCAAAAAACTGTTTCCAGTCAATGGCAGCTGCTCTGCTGGCACGGCTTGATCAAACACCCGTAGAAAAATCTTCATGAGTTCATCGGCGTTCTTGGCCACTTCGCTCATACCATCTGTCGCCAAAGCCAACTTGTCCAGCAGCACCTTATCAGTATTGTCCGACAGGGCAATCGTATGAATCGTGTACCCCGCCTGCTTCAGTTTTGGCAGGACCTCATCTACAATTCGACGCCACTCACGTTGATTTTTCTCCGGTGCTTTATCTATATCAACCATGCCGTCGGTCAACAGAATCAAACTGGTTTGATAGCGATCATTGGGTTTATCTAGGTCATAGGTGGCCTTTTCTAAAGCCTCACCTATGTTTGTGAACAGCCCTAAAGAATTGACATCAGCAGCTTTGCTCGTTGCCTCTTCCCGCCAGCGACCCGTAACAGGTCGGTGCGGAACCAACATATTAATGTAACGGCCGAAGGTCCATACGCCAGCCTTGCTGCCCTCTGGAAGCAGGTTAACTAGCAGCTCTAGGGCAGGTTGGCGCAGGTTATCGGGATCGTTCTGCTTCATACTGCCGGAAACATCAATCAGCACACGCACATCGGCAGGTTTATTCTTTTCCACTGCCATACCTTGAGCATGCAGCCAAGCTGCAGGGGCTACGGTAAGTACACATATGCACAAAAAACGCTTCAACATCATCATACGGTTATTACTCATTACGTCCTGTACACACAGCCCTCATCCTGCAAAGCCAGTTTTAGATAATTATAATCAACCAGAGAAACAATATCGCCCAAAACAAAAGAACCCGCACAGGGCGGGTTACAACGCCTAGCATTAGGCAGGCTCATCAACCGCTAATACTAAAGGGTAGCGGCGGGAACTCTAAATTCTGAAGACGGGCGAGCTAGATCATGACGTCCATGGTACGCCGTCCCTTCTCAGTTAAAAACCAGCGGATGCCTTTTTTTCCACTGATTTTTCCCGCCAAATCTTTTGCCACTAACACATTAAGCGTTTTCGCCATGGTGCTTTCATCGGTTGCCGCTTCAACACACAGACCTGCCATCGAGCGAAAAATAAAGCGCCCACAACCCAGTGTTTTCAATACTTTTGAAGAAGTAACATCCAACTCCGCTTCCAAATGCATCGGCCCAGCATTGCCATCCTGGGCGTCATGCTCTGTCTCCGTTTCAATAAGTGGTAACAACTCTTCTTGTAACATACGCAGGTCATGCTGAATCGAATCGGACTGCATACGCGTCATATTGGCTTCACGGAGAATTCGGTCGCCAGTACTCGACACCACCATGCGCGAGGCTATTGCCGCAATCAGGCAATAACCGGTGTAGATTAGCAGTCGCGAAGGGTCGCCCTGAATTTCGAGAATCAGATCACTGTTTACAAGGTTTAACACCACGGGCACTAAAAATGCAGAACCTATACCGATGACGATACAGCGCGGCAGACTGGCTGGGTCGTCACCATTTTGGTTCATTTGATAGTAGTTAATTAGGCCGCCAAAAACACCGGCGATCATCATGACCGCAGCCAAAATAAAGATGTGATTTGCCATTAAATATCCCTCATGATCAAAATTCTTGCTGCTCAGAGTCGTCCGAAAACGGGTAAGAAGGTTCTTATTGGCGGTGAAAAACACCAAAAAAGTAGACCCTAAAACAAGCTGAGGGAGCTAGCCCTCACGCTGTTATTACCCTTTGTTATAGCAGCTGTCAGAATATTGGCAATTATAGAGAGGTATTTAATGCGTTTTAAATCATGTCGGGTTTACGACTTAAAAGGTAGAAAGCTCTAGAGGCTAGGCTCTCGGCGGCCGTCCGGAGAGTCAGGTTGCTGCGCTAAGCTCTGCCCCAGCAGTTCATCGTGATCTACATCCAAAGCTTCCTGCACAACCGCCTTGCGGCGCAGGCGCAGTGTGATCAATTCCACAGCCACCAAAATGACAAAAGTTGCGGCCAACGCCATCAGCAGCGGGGTACCGACTCGAAAGAATGCGTCCCCACCTTCAAAGACCGTTTCCAGCAGCAACATTAAAAAACCCGGCGCCAACTCTCCGTAGCCGCCGCCAACATTGAAGGGGAACATAATCATCACGAACATCAGTGCTCGCAACGCCAGTTTTACGGTTCGACTCTGCAAACCTGATGTCAGCCAACACCAAAAAGCAAACAAACCCAAACCGGCCAGCACATAAATAAACCACGCTAGCGCATAACTTTCAGAGGTCATATCCCATTTCCATCAGTGAACGGCCCGTCCGAGTCGTCATTATTATTCAACCCAGTGAATCACATGTTCTTCGTAGTTTTCTTCATCCACCTCGCCCTCAGCAATTACCCGGCCAGCCACAGAGGCGTCAACATTGTGCACACTGTCGCGCGAACCGGAAACTAAATGGTGCCAGCTGGGCAGGTCTTTGCCCTCAGCCACTAAGCGATAAGCACAGGTGTTAGGCAGCCAGTGGAAGGCATCAATATCGGCTACCGTGAGGGTAATACACTCTGGCACCTGCTCAGCTCGATGAGAGTAATCTTTACAGCGGCAAGTAAAGTGATCCAAATAGCGACAAGCCACATTGGTGTAATACACCTCGTCGGTTTCCTCGTCCTGCAACTTGTGCAGACAGCACTTACCACAGCCATCACACAGCGACTCCCACTCATCACTACTCATGTCGGCGAGCGTTTTTCGCTGCCAGAACGGCTTAACGGGCGCCGCCATCAGAGGCTGAGTTTCGAGTTTTTCAAATTGATTGCCTGCATCTCTTGGTCTTTGGGCGGTGGCATCTGCAGGTAATAACCGCTCTCCTTGATGCTCGCTATCACTTTCTCAGTGTTCGCACGCGCCAGCTTTTTCTCCGGCGTCAGCAACAGGACCATCGCGGCCTTCGGCTTACCAAACTTTTCTAATAAGGCCTCTGGGACTTTTTTCATGGCGTCGGATTTTCTCACGTAGAGGTACATGCCCTCATGTTTTGGACTTTTGTAAATTTCACAAATTAATTTTTCTGTACTCATCACACTACCCTGTCCTTGTTTCAAGCTGGCCATTGCTCAGCCAGCTGTAACAGACGATCACCAACAACACTCTTACGCCACCCGAGCAAACGCTCTGGTAGCAGGTAACGTCCCGCCAACCCTGATCGAACCAAGGCCTCTATGTCTTTTTTTCGTAATAATATTTCAGCAGGCACACTCAAATCTTCAGCTACTTGCCTAGCCGATTGCTTTAGCGCTTTCACCAAATCAGCAGTAGAGCGAGCAAGCGGCTCCGGTAGACGAGCAGGGTCAGTAGACGTTGGTTGCGCCAAGGTATCGGCTATCAGTGCCAAGATCGTTTCACCGTCTCCACGCACCGTTCGCGGCGCCAAGCCCTCAATTCGTGGCAGCTGAGCCACACTGTCAGGTTGCGTGCGAGCTAAGTCCCAGAGCGCACCATCTTTTGCCAAGCGATTGCGCGGCACATCGCGTTCGCGAGCAGCCTGCTCACGCCACTGGGCAAGTGCCTGCAATACTGCCAATTCTCGAGAACTCAGTTTCCACGCACTTTTGATCTTTATATAGGCGGCGGAAAAGTCACTACCCGCCGCTGCAACCGCCACCTGCTGCGCGCAGTCATCTTCGACCCACGTTAGTCGATCGTCCGCTTTTAATTTTTTCAACAGCAGCCCATAGGCAACTAATAAATACGCTACATCCAAGGCCGCGTAGCGCAGCTGTGGCTCACTCAGCGGGCGCTGCAGCCAATCCGAGCGGGTTTCACTCTTGGCCACCGTAACGGCAAGGGTTTCTTCAATTAGCCGTGCATAACCCATAGAGAAGTCGTAGCCCGCGCAGGCTGCGGCCCACTGGCTATCAAATAACGGACTGGGCAACACCCCCAGAAAGGTCTGGAATACTTCTAGATCTTCCGAGCAAGCGTGCAGGACTTTCACGACCGACGAATTGGTCAACAGCGCCTTAAACCCAGAAAAATCCTCAATCACCAACGGATCGATCAAATAACAACCTTGGCCATCTGAGACCTGAAAAAGAGCGGCTATCGGATAGAAGGTTGAGGTGCGCATGAACTCGGTGTCAATCGCCACCGCGCCCTGCTGTTGCCACGACTCACACAGAGTATTCAGCTGCGCTGATGAATCGACCCAGATCGGGTCGGTAGGTAAATTAGAAAGTAAAGAATTGGTCATGTTCACAGGGCTCGGCGTGAGGATAAGGCGTGCGCTAAGGTGCCGCCATCAATGTATTCGAGTTCACCACCCAGCGGCACACCGTGTGCAATACGGCTCACGCTAACGCCCAACGCCTTCGCTTGATCAGCAATGTAGTGAGCAGTCGCTTCGCCTTCAACCGTAGGGTTCGTCGCCAAGATCAACTCGTCGACTCCGCCCTCCTGCAAGCGCCCTACGAGTACATCTATGCCGATGTCAGAGGGGCCAATGCCATCAATCGGCGACAAGTGCCCCATCAAAATAAAGTATTTACCCTGGTAAGTACCCGCTGACTCGATGGCAAGCACGTCGGCTGGTGTCTCAACGACACACAATAAGCTGTCATCACGGCGTGTGTTGCTGCACGTGCCGCACACGGGTTGCTCCGTGAGAGTGCGACAACGACCACAGCGGCCCACGCCAAGCATAGACTTACTCAAACTCTCCGCGAGGCGCGATGCACCTTCACGGTCACGCTCAAGCAGGTGCAAAGCCATGCGCTGAGCCGACTTTGGCCCCACGCCCGGCAGGCAACGTAGGGATGACATTAATTCATCAATCAGAGGACTGAACATCTATTCTCTCAAGCAACGACGACTAACGACGTTTACAATAAAAAGACCACTGCGCCGATAACGGCGACAGTCAATTGAGCCCCAATCAAAAGGGCATTTTAAACCCAGGCGGCATCTGCATACCGGCTGTCAGGTCACCCATTTTTGATTGGTTATTCGCTTCGACCTTGCGCACAGCATCGTTCACAGCGGCGGCTAGCAAGTCTTCAAGTATTTCTTTATCTTCGCTCATCAAGCTCGGGTCAATCTCCACACCGCGAACATCGTGACGGCCTGTCATGGTTACCTTAACCAGACCGGCCCCAGATTCGCCATGCACTTCAACATTGGCTAGATCTGCCTGCATCTTCTGCATATTGGCCTGCATTTCCTGAGCTTTCTTCATCAGGTCGCCTAAACCGTCCATACCTACCTCTCATACTTTAAACTGTAAAATTCTGCCCACCGGTGACCGCGTGAGCACATTATTATACTTCCAGCGCGGTCACCGTCGTATCATCAATCACGGCATCAAACTGCTGTAGCAGCTTCTGCACCAGCGGGTCGGCCTGTAAATCGGCCAGTGCACGACTATGCTGCTCCTGCCGCATCCGCGTGGCAAACAGCGCCGGAGTCTCCTCAGTCACTGACCCTTGCTCTATCACAGCACTGACCGGCTCGCCGAAGTACGCCTTTAATAGGTCTGCTAAGCGCTGCTGGTGCCCGGGGTCATACAGAGTGCTATGGGCCGCATCCAGCCGAAAACTCAACACATTGGCCTGAACATGCACCAAGACACAGTTGGACACTGTACTTTGCAATACCCCCCCGACCCCTAGCCCCAAATACAATTGAATCCAATTGTCTGGGGTTACCTCGGCAAGGGCTAGCTTCTCAACCGAAGGCATAGCACTGGCAATCACTCGGCTGGGTTTAGATTCATCTGTGGGCACAACCGGAGCTGGGGCCTGGGGTACAGGTTCTGGCTCAGCCACAGGTAGTGCGCCCACGGCCTCACCCGCTAACTGCGCCTGCATATTGGCTATCGCCGCCTGTTGCTTAACATCGCCCTGAACCAGCTGAGCACCGCTGTTGGTATCCGCTATAACAGCAGACTCAACCGCAGCACTCAGCTCAGGCTTTTTTTCAGTGTTTGGCTCCACCGACCAGGGCGGGGCATCATCAACAGGAGGACTAACGACAACTTCAGCAGAAGCCGCTGGTACAGGCACGCTGGGCGCTGGCGCAACGCCAGAGATTCCACCCGCCGCTCCGCCCAGATCACCAGTCGGCCCCGCGGCTGTTTCTGCCTCTGCTGCTTCTGCTGTTTTCGGTGTTTCTGTAGGGGTTGTGCTGGCGACATCAGCAGAACCCTGGTCAGCCTCAGCTCGCACATCAGCCGCCGGGTTACTAACCGGTGTATCGACTGAGCTCACAGGTTTCGGCAAAGCCTGAGTCGGGACTTGATGCACCCCCTGCGGACGGAACGCCAGCATACGCAGCAAGACCATCTCAAAACCCGCGCGCGGCTCTGGCGACATAGGTAAGTCACGGCGACCGAGCAAAGCCGTCTGATAGAACAACTGCACATCCTCGCTCGGCAGGCGCTGCGCAAGCTCCATGATTTGCTCTCGGTCTCCTCGGCTGTTATCCACAGCCTCGGGCAGAGCCTGGGCAATGGCGATGCGGTGTAAAACCGACAGCACCTCGGCCAGCGCGGCGACATAATCAGGCGCGTGTTGACTGAGACGGTCGACAGACGCAAGCAACGCCTGCCCCTGCCCATCGGCTAGGGCCTGTAATAAGTCAAAAACAAGGCTTTGATCAATAGCGCCAAGCATCGAGCCCACGTCTGTTTCAAGCACCTTGCCAGCACCAAACGCGATCGCCTGATCGGCTAGGCTCATGGCATCGCGCATACTGCCATCGGCCGCGCGTCCCAATAACCACAGCGCCGCCTCTTCAAACGGCACCATCTCCTGCTCAAGAACATGCTTGAGGTGGTCAACGATACGTTCGGGTTCCATGTTTTTCAGGTGGAACTGCAAACAACGGGACAGAATGGTCACCGGCAACTTTTGAGGATCCGTGGTCGCCAGCAAAAATTTCACGTGCGGAGGCGGCTCTTCTAGAGTTTTCAGCAGGGCATTAAAACTGTGGGATGAGAGCATGTGCACCTCATCGATCAAGTAGACCTTGAAGCGCCCCCGCGTCGGTGCGTACTGGACGTTCTCCAGCAACTCCCGCGTATCCTCGACCTTGGTGCGCGATGCGGCATCCACCTCGATGAGGTCAACAAAACGTCCCTCATTGATCTCATTGCAGGCACTGCACTGCCCACAGGGCTCAGAGCTCACACCGGTTTCACAGTTCAAGCAGCGCGCTAGGATGCGGGCGATGGTGGTTTTACCCACGCCGCGCGTGCCGGTAAACAGGTAAGCGTGGTGCAACCGATCGTGATCCAGCGCATTAACCAGTGCTTGCAGTACATGCTGCTGCCCGACTAACTCTCGGAAGCTACGAGGACGCCACTTACGGGCAAGAACTTGATAACTCATGGAG
>Ga0209826_1001158_pt1 | contig 18505 bp, 16 predicted proteins | sample GOMGulsemesocosm_5_FD_184637 | JGI IMG/M metagenome (GOLD analysis project Ga0209826, IMG submission 184637) | Methane-oxidizing microbial communities from mesocosms in the Gulf of Mexico - GOM15C Gulf of Mexico (SPAdes) (version 2) | ecosystem: Environmental > Aquatic > Marine > Cold seeps... | reverse complement strand
GAATTTCCTCACGAATTATGTCATTACATAGGTCTACACATTCATCACAGATGAATACCGAAGGGCCTGCAATAAGCTTTCGCACTTCGTGCTGGCTCTTGCCGCAAAAGGAGCAATACAACAGCTTGCCGTTGTCATCGCCATTATCATTAGTGTGGTCGGTCATTAAACATCTCCGTACAAAACCGGCTGATCTGAGTCTTTTCTGCGCTAGAAGTCATTAAACCTGTTGTGGCCTTCGGCTCTGACAGCAGGTTTTTCATTGGCGTCTATTCGACAATATCTAAATTTACTCGCCTGATACTCGACGCTCAAGCACCTGATCGATTAAACCGTACTCTTGGGACTCTTCAGCACTCATAAAGTTGTCACGTTCAGTGTCAAGAGCGATTTCCTCGACACTCTTGCCTGAGTGGAAAGCCATTATCTCATTGAGGCGCTGACGTGTCTTGAGGATCTCTTGAGCTTGAATGTGAATGTCCGTGGCCTGCCCTTGAGCGCCGCCACTCGGTTGGTGAATCATGGTTCGTGCGTTTGGTAGGGCAAAACGTTTGCCTTTTGCGCCCGCATTTAGCAGGAAGGCACCCATACTGCACGCCTGACCGATACACATAGTGCTAATGTCAGGTTTAATAAACTGCATGGTGTCATAAATAGACATGCCAGCCGTTACCGAGCCGCCCGGCGAATTGATGTATAGGTGGATATCTTTATCTGGGTTTTCAGCTTCCAAGAAAAGCAACTGAGCAACTACCAGGTTGGCCATATGGTCTTCGACCTGGCCAACCATAAAAATAACACGTTCTTTTAATAGGCGGGAGTAAATATCAAATGACCGCTCACCGCGTGCAGTCTGCTCAATAACCATTGGCACAAGGCCTGAGCTAGTAATATCGGAGGCCTGCGAGTAGGTATCAAATTGTGACATGTCGTTTTTATATCCTTTTCGACAAAGAGAGTCGCTCTACACCAACGCAACTGCATAATCGTGGTGTGGATTCACTTTGGAGAGCTTAAACCGTGAGGGTTAGATATTCCAGCTTCGTCAGCGAAAACTGGAAAATTTGCCGCGAAACGGGCGTTTCGCGGCGAATATCGTACAAAAATTACTCAGCAGCTTCCTGCTTGATCACTTCTTCGTAACTGCTTTCGGTTTCTGTAACCTTGGCACTCGCTAGAACGAAATCAACAACCTGGTCTTCAAGCACTACAGACTCAACACCGGAAAGCATTTGTTGGTTACCGTAGTAGTAATCTACAACTTCCTGAGGGTCTTGGTAGGTCGAGGCCAGCTCTTCTACGGCCTTGCGAACACCATCGGCATCAACTTTAATATCGTTGGCCTTAATCAGCTCACCAACAATCAAGCCAAGCACAACGCGACGCTCCGCCTGTTCTGTGAACATTTCGTCAGGAAGCAAAGATTTCACATCGAAGTCCAGCTTTTGACCGCCAAACTGCTGCATCATCTGGGCACGCAACGCCTCAATCTCGCCGCCAATCAATGCGGTTGGGATGGCCACTTCGTGCGCCTCAACCAACTGATCCATGACCTGACTTTTAACTTTGGCTTTGGCAGCATTCTTCAGCTCGCGGCCCATGTTTGACTTAACATCTTCGCGAAACTTGGCTTCATCGTCGCTCTCGACGCCATATTTTGAGAAAAACTCAGCGTTCAGCTCCGGTAACTGCTGCTCAGAAACCGTATTAACCTTGATTGAGAATTCAACAGCAGCACCCTGCAGCTCTTCCGCTTGATAATCTTCAGGGAAGGTCAAGGCGATGGTTTTCTCTTCGCCAGCCTTGAGGCCTGCAATACCGTCCTCAAAACCAGGAATCATTGCACCTGAACCCAAAACGAGGTCATGAGCATCGGCTTTGCCGCCAGCAAACTCTTCGCCGTCTTTGGTGCCGTTGAAGTCAATATTCACCTGGTCGTCAGTGGCTGCAGCTCGCTCAACCACGCTCCAGCTTGCTTGTTGCTTACGCAATACATCAACCATCTTGTCGAGGTCTGCATCAGTAACTTCGGCGCTAAGCTTGGTTACTTCGAAGCTGGACAAATCTTGTAGCGCCACGTCAGGGTATACCTCAAACGTTGCTATGTACTCAAAATCCTGGCCTTCAGTATTCTCTTTAGGCTCGATCGCAGGCTGCCCTGCTGGGCGAACCTCTTCTTTCTGAACCGCCTCGTAGAAGGAGCGGCTGATCACTTCACCCAGAACTTCCTGACGAACGCCAGCGCCGTAACGCTGTTTAACAACTTTGGCTGGGACCTTGCCCGCTCGAAAGCCGTTAATACGGACGGTTTTTGCGGCTTCTTTCAGGCGCTTTTCTACTTCAGTATCAACCTGTGTGGCTGGTACGCCTACGGTCATGCGACGTTCTAGGCCAGAAGTCGTCTCAATTGAAACCTGCATGATGTTCCTCGTGAAATTCAGAAAGATAGTGTCGCTACGCGAGCTTGCAAGCGCATCGACTTATTTGAGTGCTTAACCGCCAATTCAGGCGGCTGAGCTATGTTTGGTGTGCATTATAGAGCCACAACGAGGGTGGCATTATACGCAAGCTCGCGGGCTTGTAAAGTCCACAAAAACAAGTGGTTAGACAAGGCGGTAGACCGTTCTGAGCAAGCAAAACGGTACCTGTAATTGATGCGCCGTTACAGAGCTGCGCCTAGTCGTTAATTCCCGGGCACAAAAAAAGCCCAGCACCGTGAGGTGCTGGGCTTTTACTAATTGGTGCGGACGGAGAGACTTGAACTCTCACATCAAAGATACTGGTACCTAAAACCAGCGCGTCTACCAATTCCGCCACGTCCGCTCATTCCACAAGACCCGCTAGGAGCCTCCAAGCCATTGAAAAACAAAAGAATAAAGCGATTTGTTTTGCCCCTGACTGGAACGGCAGTGATTCTGCCACAGTCATCGGGGCGGTACAATAGCCGCCATTACATTTACTGTGTTTTTACTAAATTAATCGCTTGGCAATGGCGTGACAGCGCTAATCAACTGCACCGACTGACCCGACCTGACAAGCTGCACCGCTAGCCCTCCCTCCCCCACTAAGTGCCCAACCCCTACAACGACAAAGAGTTGACGGCCTTCATTGATCATTCTCTGAATGCTTTCAGCCATTGATTGATTGCGGCGCTCATAAATCAATTCGTAAAACTTAGCGGAGCTGTCTTCGGCGCTAAAGCCTTGTTGAATGATATTCACCAGTGCCGGTGCGTCACCTATCTGCCAAGCCTTTAATATCTGTGCTAATTGCGCAGAGCTATGCCCAAAATTGGCCAGGGTTTGTCGCAAAAATTGCAGCTGCTGATCATCAGTTAAGGCCGTAAATATTGAGAGCTGCTGCTCAAATGTTTCAAGTTCGACCAGCTCACTTGGGCCAGCACCGTCGCCCAGCTTTACCCGCTCTATGAAGTGGCGATCAATGCCCATGTCTTCTGTGAATCCCGCGCGCCGAACCTGAAAGGCGGTGAGCTGTATAGCCACCAGCCAGGGCTTTAAATACTCCAAGGCGGATACCGGCAACCCAAGCTCTAGGCAGGCGTCGGCCAGCAAGCTGAGCGTGCCCTCATCTAAATGCTGATAAAGGCTGTCACCATCGATATAGCGACCATGCTGACGCATGGTCTGGGCTGCAATATTGGGCGCCACCGCCGCCATATCGAGCTCAACGACCAACTCCTTACTGCCCTCAAAAGCCTGCTCAACAACCTCAGGCAAAGGGTATAGCGCCTGACTGCCGAAGTGTACGGAACCAAATAGGTAAGCCCGCCCGCCTGTTTCCTCATTGTCGACCCGCCACAGTAAAGGCTCAGCAAGGGCTGATGGTATTGCACATAAAATCAAGAGCAGGAGTGACAGGCGGGCTCGCAAACTAAGCATCACCTAGGTAAAGCCAGCAGGAATACCGCATCAGCACCTACAGGACTTAACGACTGACCCGCGAGCGTGCTGGGCAATAAAGCGCCCTGCTCTTGGGATAGGCAGAGCCCACCAACACTTACCTGCCCTGCTAAGCCCATTATTAAGGCGTATGAAAATTTGTCTGGCAGCGCCCAGGCACTCGATATCGTTAATTTTATACGCCAGACCTCAAAGTCATCGAAGCGCACCACCTCATCAACTGTCACGCCGGGCTGCTGATCAAGTCGTTTTAATGGCTCTGCATCCGGCGTGTCCAGCTGCACGCAAGCCAACGCAGCGGCAGTATCCCAGCGCTCCTGGGTCAGCACCTTCTGAGCAAAGCTTAAAATTTGGCGCTCATAGACTGGGGTTTGAAACTCTATGGTTCTAACCCCGTGCAGCAACGAGTGCGGGGTATAGCAAGGCACCTTTACTACATCGCCGATCGCTAGGGGTTTAAGCCCTTTAAATGCATCCATTGCGCCACGCAATCGCACTTCTTTATCACGTAATACCGCGGGCACTCGCTCGAGCCAGGCCTTGGTTTGACTGGCCATAACGGCTTCGTTTAGTGGCAAGCCTTGCTCGTTGCGCATCACATCCATCAGCAGGTCTATTTCACGCCTCACCCGCTCATACGCTGAAACAGCGTTGGCAAAGGCTTGCTTGAATTCGGCATCAGAGGCAAACCGCTGCCTCATCACCTCATCAAAACCGAAGCGAATGCCGCCCACCCCAGCTGGCCAGGCTGTCTCAGCAATGTGGGTAACGACATACACCTCTTGCTTCTCTTCGTGGAGCTCAAAATACAAGTCCCCGAACACCTCTTCAGGCAGAGGGTCGAGAATCTTCAAGAGATTAATGCTGCGCGCCAAACCACCGGTAAGGCGCTCAGGCGCGAGCGACAGGACCCAAGGCAATGGCGAATGGAGGTTTCTAACACTCACCGAGGACTGGCCGCGAGCCTCAATTCCGGTAAACCAAATCTCTTGACCCCAAGGCTTTCTAATACTGATGGGCTCAAGTGATAAAGCATCATCCAAGCTCAACCAGGGCCAACCCAGCTCAGTTGCGAGAGCTTGGCAGTGAGGCTCCTCGGCAAGAGTCTCCAGTCGCTTGTGTTGGGCGGCGGGGACATCGGTAAAGCGCCCGACACAGCCACACCATGTTTCATGGCCGTCGGTATTGAAGCTGATGAACACAAGGGCTAGCAGCTCAACGACCGGCTGCCCTGGCAGGTAGTATTGATCGAAGTCATAAACGACCGCGAAAGCCTGTGCTGTATCAGAGTCGCGACCAAGCAACTGCTGGCGAACATATTCTTCTGGTGTTGCCTGGGAAACCCTGATCAAGAAAATGCTCCAAAAATATTTTGAGTGCGCCACCACTTAGGACTTAGCACCGAGCAGCAACACCTTTAGCGCTGCGAAAACAGCGTTAAAACAATGCCTTGCAGTCTAACAGAAACTTTCTAGGCGCAGAAACACTCGCTAATTAACGGACACAAAAAAGCCCAGCGCGAGGGCTGGGCTTTTAGTGAACCGTTAGAGCTCAATATAACAATTTGATCAGTTAACGCGCTCAACCACAGTGGTTATGCCCTGACCCAGGCCAATACACATGGTTGAGATGCCGGTATTCCAGTCTTTCTCCTGCATAACTGACAACAGGGAACCAGTAATACGCACGCCAGAACAACCAAACGGGTGGCCCAGAGCAATCGCACCACCGTTCAGGTTAACTTTGGACTCCATGTCATCAAGCAGTTCGAGGTCTTTCAGTACGGGCAGGGCCTGCGCTGCGAAAGCCTCATTAAGCTCAACGTAATCAACATCTTTCATGTTCATGCCGAGCTTGGTCAGTGCCTTCTGCGTTGATGGTACTGGGCCATAACCCATGATTGATGGATCAACACCGGCCAGCGTCATTGCCGTCAGCTTAGCGATTGGCTTCAAACCAAGTTGCTGAGCTTTTTCAGCAGACATAACCAACATGGCCGAAGCGCCGTCGGTAATCTGCGAAGAGCTACCGGCCGTGACCGTACCGCCCTTAGGGTTGAACGCAGGACGCAGTTGGCTCAGGCTTTCGGCTGTGGTGTCCGGACGAATGGTTTCATCTGCAGTAACCATTACAGGCGCGCCGTTTGCGTCATGGCCCATGATTGGAATAATTTCACGATCAAACTTACCTGCGGCACGTGCTTCAGCGGCAAGTTTGTGAGAGCGAGCAGAAAACTCGTCCATCTGTTCACGGCCAATGCCGTGCATCATGGACAGAAATTCAGCCGTCATACCCATGCTTCCAGCCGCTTTTGCAACCGTAAAGCCCATCTTTGGGTTGATATCAACCGCTTCCATCATGTTGATGTGGCCCATGTGCTCAACACCACCAACCATGTAAACATCACCAACGCCAGCCATTACGTTAGCCGCTGCCGTGTGAAGTGCTGACATGGAGGAGCCGCACAAACGGTTGACGGTTTGACCCGGCACTGTGTGTGGCAGGCCTGCCAGCAGCCCAACGATACGAGCCAGGTTCATGCCCTGCTCTTCACGCTGCATAACACAGCCCCAAATAACATCATCGATGATCGCCGGATCAACGCCTTCGTTGCGTGCTAGCAGACCGTTGATAACCGAAGCGCTCAGCTCGTCGGCGCGAACGTGACGGAAACAACCATTTTTTGAACGACCCATTGGGGTACGAGCGTAATCTACGATTACCGCATCTCTTGGATTCAGGCTCACAATTCTATCTCCTGTAAAAATTCTTTAGGTAATTGGCTTAGGGGCATACTCGGCTTAGCCGTAGTAGCTCTCGCCATTTGCGGCCATCTGACGCATAGCGTCTGTCGCTTGGTAAAGTGGGCCTAATTCTTTGTACTGGTCGCAAAGCTCAACAAGCTTGGCAACACCAATGCTGTCGATCCAGCGGAATACACCGCCACGGAAAGGTGGGAAACCAACGCCGTACACCAAGGCCATATCAGCTTCCGCTGCACTGCCAACAATGCCTTCTTCAAGACAGCGAGCCAGCTCGGTGGCCATCGGAATCATCATGCGTGCGATCACTTCGTCTTTATCAAACTCTTTGCTGTCGGCTACAACCGGCTTCAGCAGTTCGTAAGAAGTTTCGGTAACCGTCTTTTTCGGCTTGCCGCGCTTATCGGCAACGTAGCTGTAAAAACCTTCGCCGGTTTTTTGTCCGTAGCGGCCGTTTTCGAACATCACGTCGCCACAGGTTTTGAAGTCTTTGGTCATGCGCTCAGGGAAGCCCTGCGCCATCACTTCTTCAGCGTGCGCGCCGGTGTCGATGCCCACAACGTCCATCAAGTAAGCCGGACCCATAGGCCAGCCCCAGCGCTCCATCACCTTATCTACCTTCTGGAAATCTGCGCCATCACGTACCAGGCCAGCAAAACCAGCAAAGTATGGAAACAGCACTCGATTCACAAGGAAACCAGGGCAATCATTGACAACAATCGCTTTTTTACCCATTGCGTTGGCGTAAGCAACCGTGCGGGCAATGGCCGTGTCAGATGACTTCTCACCACGAATGACTTCAACCAATGGCATGGCGTGTACAGGGTTGAAGAAGTGCATGCCACAGAAGTTTTCTGGGCGCTCCAGTGCTTCAGCCAAGTAGGTGATAGAGATGGTGGAAGTGTTTGATGCCAGAACGGCATCAGCTGAAATGTGCTTTTCCGTCTCGGCCAGCACTGCGTGCTTAACCTTAGGGTTTTCAACAACCGCCTCAACGATAACGTCGAGATTTTCAAAGCCTTCGTATGACAGGCTTGGCTCAATGCTAGATAGAATTTGACCCATCTTAGCTGGCTTCATGCGGCCTTTGTCTACACGCTTGCTGAGCAGCTTTGTGGCTTCGTTCATGCCAAGATCAAGGCCCGCCTGAGCGATGTCTTTCATCTTGATTGGCGTACCTTTTAAAGCCGACTGGTAAGCGATGCCGCCACCCATGATGCCAGCACCCAATACAGCGGCGCGCTCTACTTTCTTGTCTGCTTTCTTTTCCCAGCCTTTAGCTTTCTTGGCCAGCAGTTGATCACTCAGGAACAGGCCGATCAAAGACTGTGCTGCATCGGTGCTTGCCAATTTCGCGAAGCCTTCCTGCTCAACCTTCAAGCCCGCTTCGCGGTCTAGGGTGGCGTTCTTTTGCATGCACTTAACAGCGGTTACTGGCGCTGGGTAGTTTGGCCCAGCTTGCCCACCAATGAAGGCCTTTGATGTTTCGAATGCCATCATCGACTCGGTGCCATTCATCTTGATTGGGCCGCGCTTCTGGGTGCGACGAGTTTCGTAATCAAGTGTTCCATCAATACATTGACCCAGCACCTGCAGTGACACTTCGCGAAGCACCTCCGGTGCTACAACACCGTCCACAGCACCTGTTTTTAAGGCATTGTCTGGGCGCTGCTCTTTACCGCTGCCCACCCACTCAATAGCAGTATCAGTACCTACTACGCGAGGCAGGCGAACCGTGCCACCCCAACCAGGGATCAGGCCAAGCTTCACTTCAGGCAAACCAATCTTGGCTGCTGAGCTCATGATACGGAAGTCACACGCCAGACAAAGCTCAAAACCGCCACCTAGCGCAAAACCGTTAATGGCAACAACAACGGGCACCTTGAGGTCTTCTAAACGGTTAAAGCTTTCGTTGTTTAAACCTAGGTTAGGACCATCAGTAGCAGCTTCAGCCCCAGCCTTAAACATGTCTTCGAACTCGGAGATGTCAGCGCCAACGATAAAAACAGGCTTGCCACTGGTTACCAGCACACCCTTAAGGTCCGTTGTGTTTTCTAGGGCGGTGACCGCCTCTGACAGTTCACCAACGGTCTTAGCGTCGAATTTATTGACTGATTCAGCCTGAGCATCGAAGCACAGTTCAGCGATGCCTGAATCCAGCTGCTGCACAGTAAGCGTATTGCCTTTAAATATCATGTCTAACCTCTCATTTCGTCGGTGCACGACCGAAGATGTATTGTTCTTACCTGAACTATCAAACCAAGCTTGGTACTGTAATAGCGCATGAATATGATAACGGGCGCTAGTATAAGCACTTGAAACGGTCGTTTGAAACATTTTCTGTGACTGGATCGTCACAACCGTATTATTAAAGTGCTAGGACCAGCGGTGAAGAAATAGAAGAATAGATAACAATTGTCGCGTGGGCGAAATAAAAGCGGTCGCTTAAGTGGATAAACACCCTACCACCCAGTGACTTGAAACATCACTTGAACTGACAAGGCACAGTGCCATGGCCGGCAACTGCAATGACTGCCCTGTCAACAAGGTTACCTCACTGTGCAGGCTTGATAGCGTCAAAGAGCCGGACACGACAAGAATGAGAGACTCATGCTTAAGCAGTAATGTTTGGGGCTGTCGACCTGACTCGGCCGAGTAAGCGGTAAGGGACAGTGCTAGGCCCGTTGCTGCCGAAGTTGAAGGAGACCGCTCGTGCAACTCAGAGGGGCTCAGCTCAATTGAAAAAAAGTCGCAAACAGCAAGAGGGAATCCCGTCAGCACCTTGCCCAGTGACGCCACCGAAGGGCTCACTGAGTCCTGCTCCATAACGGATATGGCACTGTTCGCCACACCCGCGCGCTTGGCTAGCTCTCGCTGTGAAAAGCCGTAGAGCTTACGGATCATCTTTAAACGCTGGCCAATTTTTTCTGGCATCTTGCCCTCATTAACGGATCGTTCCATCGTTGACGCGTGAACTGCAGGTGTCATGACTCACAAAGGTAAAACAAACACTATACAAGCTGGCCTACAAATAAAAGTCGTATAAAAAAGCCCGCATCAGCGGGCTTCGTCAACTCAATCAAGCATGTCGTTATAACGACTCTCGGTTTTAAAACTCACAGGTTGAGTAAATCCAGGAATATGAATCCCCTTAGAAGAGAGATCGAGGTCGGCGTCATCGATCATATCTTTCCCGAAATTGTAGATGATATCGAAATCCCCCTTCAGGGCACGCTCATTATAAGCATCGGCTTTGACAATGGTTGCTTGGCGTTTTATCTGGTAGGCATCCATTAACGCTTGCCCATGCCGTTTATAAAGCATGGACTCAACAACACGCGGCGCCAATATAACACCGGTGGCATTGTTGCCGCCAAAACCTTTGGAGTTGATAAAGGCAACATCCAGGCCTTGCCCTGAGACGTCCAGGTCAACCAGCGGAATGTTTAGGTTCTTTTGGTGCACGTCTTCGGCAATTGAATCAATGGTTTTGATTCCTGGGACCAGGTTGTATTTAAACGAACCCAGCGCTGAAATAAGCTGGTCGCCACTGGCCGGACCAATTGAGTGCCCAACGTAGGATTTGACCGCGGTCACAGGCCAGTCAGAAATACCGAAAGCCTCCCCCACCCGATCAAATAAATCTGATTCGGTTACGCGGTTAGCGGGTGTGCTAGAGCCGTGGGCATGCACAAAGCTGCGTTGGCGAATACCTTCGTCACCGACCAGCTCACGCGCTGCGGCAACAGCCTTAGCTAAGGTGATGTAATTACCCGGACCTGGCGCCGAAATAGACTTTTTATAGCCGTCTGCATTAATAAAGACATCAGTGGCCGCACCGTGAATGTCCGCCCCTAACTCCAGGGCCAATTCATCATCCATTAAAATAATATACTGGCTCGATTCGGCAATGGTGAAACCACAGTTTTGACCAAAGGGGCGGCTGGAGCGACGCAGATCCGGTGTCTCAACACCGTCGAGCTTTTTCAAGCCCTCGGCTGTTGCCAGAGCGCTCATGGCCGCAAAACCGTCGACTATCTCAGGCGTAACCGGCGCTTCACTGTTGCCTATGATCGCCACCCTGCATTTACCCGCTTGAATATCGTCAATACCCACTCTTAGGTTGTATAAAAACGAAGCGCAGGCGCCGGTCGACGAACCGGTTGTCCCGACACTGCCCAGTACGTAGGCATTAATGAAATCCGCCGGCATGGTGTTGAGGCCCAAGGGCAGCTGCTTGGCGGAGACTCGGCTGCCTCGCAAGCGCGACTGCATCATGCCCCCAAGACCATTAGCATCCAGTTGGCTCATCACGCAGCCAGAGAAGACCGCTATTTCATCGGGTTCCACCTTGGCGACCACATCCTGCCAGTCGATGCCCATCGAGCGAATGGCATCGGTCACACCAACGATGGTCATCTGTAAGCCGCGCGGGTGAAAGCGAGAGGTGTAGAGCTCGGCTGGATCAAAGCCGGTGGGCAATTGCCCTGCGGACTTAACCGGCATCTCGCGGGTCGCATCAATCTTCACCGACAGCTCACCATTCATTGTTACCCGGACCTCTTTGTCCGAAAGCTCTTCAACGCTCCAGGACTCAGGCACAGGGTGCGGCAGCTGTCTGCGACTCAAGGTGAATTGTGTGGCCTCACCGCTGAGATCAACAGCCTGATGCCAGTGGGCATTATCAATATCAAAGCGCTCAACCTCAATGCGGCGAATCAGTGTCGCCTCCAGCACCTGTTGTCCAAAACGCTGTTCAATCGCCTCAAGAGTGAGCGACTGTTGCTGCGTATCAACATACTGCCCCTGCTCCACAGCAACGAGTTTCATCATTACGGCAAGACCCGCAATGGTCTCTTGGCGGGATAGGTCATCGATAGACTCAATCACCATCCGACGAAAGCCCTGATGGAAAGAACTGCGACCCGCAGCGTTGTAACCCCCAAAACCAACTATGACCGGCAAACCTGACATACTTTACAACCCTTAAATAAGACGCTTTTACATATGAAGCCATCTTAGGCGCAGCAAATCGCCAGGGTTATCGGTATAGTGGACGCTAATAACGCCATTGTGGCCACCATGACCAATAAGTCAGAAAACCATGAAAGCAGCACCACGCATCAGCTTTATCCTTCTTGAACATATGCTTGCAACCAGCGTGACACTGCCAACGGAGATGATGCGGGCGGCGGAAAGCGCAGCCAAAAGCCGAGACCGCACAGCGCGGCAACTTGAAATATCAATGGTGGCAACAACACTTGAGCCGATCACCACCCAGGCGGGCTTTCAGCTAATACCCTCTCATACCTTTGCCGATATAGAGGCAACCGATATCATATTGGTGCCCGCTCTGTGGCGAAACCCAAGGCCAATCATTAAGCGCAACCGGGAACTGGTCACATGGCTGGCAAAAATGCATCAGCAAAACAGTATCATCATTGGGGTTTGTACCGGCAGTGGCTTTCTTGCTGAGGCAGGCATACTGGATGGGAAACCCGCGACAACTCACTGGTCTTACTTCGATCAGTTTCAGCGTGACTACCCGAAAACCGAATTAAAGCGGCAGTACTTCATCACCCAAAGTGGCAATACTTATTGTGCCGGCAGCGTTAATTCTGCCGCGGATCTGGTCGTCCACCTAATCCAAGACATTTTTGACCACAGTATTGCCAGCCATGTGGAGCGAAGCTTTTCCCATGAAATTCGACGCACCTATGAAGCCACTAGCTACCTAGAAAGCCAGCATCGAAACCACCCAGATGAAGATATTATTCAGGCACAAGAGTGGCTGCAAGAAAATTGTCAGAGTGAGATCCTTCTGAAGGACGTCGCCGAACGCTTTGATATGAGTGTCAGAACGTTTAATCGACGTTTCAAAGAAGCCACTGGCACACCACCTCTGCAATACTTACAAGCGCTGCGCATAGACATGGCTAAAGAACTGTTACAGACCAGCAACCTTTCGATCAGCGAAATTGCCTACAAGGTGGGCTATCAAGACATGGGACACTTCGCTGGATTATTCAAAAAACTTCTTGCCACAACCCCCAGTCAATACCGAGCTACCGTACGCGCAAAACTATTTACCGCAGAGGACACATCAACTAGGTCTTCTTTCTGAATAAAACCACGTCAGTTGACACGGTTGTTAACTCAGCGTTCCATTTTTCAGCCAAAAATTCAAACGTTTCTATTGAGAAAAAGCACACGTGTGTGGGGTCGTTTTTATAGTGCCAAGACTCAAATGCCTCAAGCGAGATGACACGCTTGGTCATGATGCCAAGTACACCTTCTGGGGCCAAATGTGACCAAAGGCGCTGCAGCTCAAAAGAAGGCTCGTACAGGTGCTCGACCACTTCTGTCGCGGTGATGAAGTCGTATTCAATGCTTTCAGCAAAACACGTTAAATCTGGGGCGTAATACACATCATAGATATCTTGCTTAACCCCTTCTTCTGAAAACATGCACTGCAATACTGGTTCTGGCCCTGAGCCAAAGTCCAAGCCTGATATGCATGCCTTATCTCTACCCGCAAGGGCTTCTAACATAGGGTCGAGCATTCGAGATAAAAAAACGCGATAGCCTAAATCTTCGGGATTGTTTTCATGTTTGTCATATTCGGATTTTTCTTCGCTTGACGATAAGCGTTGATGTTCAGGCACCTGAACCAGTGAGCACAGAGTGCACTGCAGATAACTCCTGAGCCTGTCTTGCGTATAACTGACGAGGTTGCCGCCACATAAAACACAAACGTCCATACTCCAACCCAACATATTTATTCACAAACAAAAACGGCTGCCAAGGCAGCCGTTTTTCTTCCATTAGACAATCAAGCTGCGCGAGTGACCGAGGCGGCTGAGCCTGCCTGCACACTATTGGTAATGGTGATGTTGCGCGGCTTCATCGCCTCCGGAATTTCTCGACGTAGATCAACATGCAGCAGTCCATTTTCAAGATTTGCCGACTCAACCTTTACGTGGTCAGCAAGTTGAAAGCGGCGCTCAAAATTGCGCCCAGCAATGCCTTGATGTAAAAAAGTCCTGTCGGCGACGACCTCTTCTTTTTTTCCAGCAATCGTTAGGGTCCCCTGTTCTGTCTGTATCGACAATTCACGATCATTAAAGCCTGCAATGGCCATCGTGATACGGTACTGATCTTGATCAATCAGCTCGATATTGTAGGGCGGGTAGCTCGGCTGCGTTTGCTCTGAGCGGGTGAGCGAGTCAACAATGTTAGCCATGCGATCAAAGCCAATGGCGCTGCGGTAGAGAGGGGAAACATCAAAATTACGCATATCTATATCCTTAATATAAAGCAATATATAAAAGTTGGTTGACCTAAGTCCAACCAAGTTAAAGATTCATTAAGCCGGATTAAAACGGGCTTAAATTCTCCACAAGCTCCTTAGCAGGCCGCCTGTAAATAAGATATAGGGGCTCATTTTTTTGTTTCAAGGGAGGCCGTTAATATATAATTTACACAGCAACCGCTTGCCAATCTAAATGAGTGTTGAGCGTACAAAGGTACGGACAATAAAAAAGGCGCGTCCCGTTAGGAAGGCGCCTTTTTTGGTGTTTCATAAACTTCAAGTCATCTAACAATTAATGATTTCTTATACATCACCAATCGAGGGCGACTTGGACGCTTTGCATCGAGAATAAACACATAAGCTTGCCCATCATCGGCTGCAGGAATAGTGCGGCGAAACTTGTGCCCAGCTACTTCAAACAACTGACGTCCCTTAATGACAACGGCCTCTGTGCGGTACTGCCTACGCCCGAGAAATTCAAATTCGTTGCCCTCAATCTGATCACCCCGCAAGATCAGTCGATTGAATATGGGTCGCCCGCCCTTCCCTGACGCCAGCAAATCATCCAGTCGCTGCACTTCTTTACGTGCAAAGGCCAAGGCCTCCATGTCCAATTCGGGTAGCTCGGCGGCCACAGGTGCTTGCGTAAGTAGAGCCTGCTTAGCGATCTGGGCAGCGTTTTTTTCCGCTAGCCGCTGGGCGACCATCGCTGCATTTTTACTCGCCTGCTGCTCTGCTTTGGCCGCATGTTTTGCCTGCTCTGCCTTGGCTAACAAAGCCGTCTGCTGTTCGGCAGCCTGCTGAGCTTCAACGATTCGTGCTTGCTGCTTGACTATGCGTTGTCTGTCACTGTCCAGCTGAGTTTGTAATTCAATTTTTGAGGTTTGCAGTGCTAGTTCACTCGCCTCAAGTCGCTCAAGCCGCTTGGTTCGACTGCGCACACCACGCTCACTCATCTTCAGCGCGTGGCTAGTGAGCCTAACTGCTCGCTTGTTATCATCTGTTTTTGAGCCGGCCATCTTAATGGCGGCCGCACTGTTACGTGCTCGCGCTGCTTCTAGATCGGCAGTCGCGTTAATCACAGCCTGACGCGCTTCCAGTAATTTGGCTTCTAAACCGAAGAGATCATTCTCGACGTCTTCAAATTCTGTCATGCGATTGTCGAGGGATTGCTCATAACGCGCTAGGCGCTCTTGCTCTTGTGTCACACTGGCCGAGAAAACAACAGAACTGCCAAGTAACAGCAATAATGGCAGAACACGAATAAAAGACTTCATTATTATAACTTCTTATTAGTACGTATCGTTAATATAGCAACGCGAAATATACCTTATTTGGTCCCGCGGACCAACCGCCGCTTCATCCCCACAAGCGTCTAAACTGGAGTTATGAGTGCCCACACGCCGCCCCTTTCAACGAGCCCTAACCATGTCAGCCTACAAAACAATCCTCTGCGCCATTGATTTTAGTGATGACAATCATCGTATTATTGAGGCAGCCCTAGACCTCACCAGCGCCGAGCATGTGCATCTAGCCCACGCCTGTGAGCATCCGATAACCGGTTATGGCGAGCTTACAGGTCGTAACCATCAGACAACTGAGCACCAAATTCGACAAGTAGCCTATCCTCAGCTCGTCAAACTGGCGGATCGCTATGGCATACAAGCCAAACAAGCCCACATAGCGTTTGGCCGACCAGCGGATGTTATTGAAGCGATTGCAGACACCATGGAGGTGAATTTACTGGTGATTGGCAGCCATGGGCACTCAGGGTTACGCGTACTGCTCGGCTCAACGGCCAACAGCATCATCCATTCTGCAGCCTGTAATGTGCTAACAGTCCGTATCAATCAATGACTTAGCGATGAGCTTTAAAGGGCCAACTAACCTTTCTCGGTATTAATTTTCATTTGAAGGTAAAAAAGCCTTGAAAAATGATCTCGGCGAGGCAATATAGATTTTAAGGGTGGCCACCTTTCTGACCCTCCAAGTAGCCAACAAAGCCACTTGGATAACCGCAGATTCCATAGCGAGTACCGTGCAAGCGTAATGCACGCATTCGTTAATGAGAGTTCCTGAGTGTGAACGACACACGCAGGCTGCACACACATCAGAAATGATAAGAAAGGAATGGACTATGCCTGCAACAAGCACAGTGGTTTATCGCGACCTTGACTTCTCACCTGCCCTGACCGAATCCATAGAAAAGAAACTCAATAAGCTCAATCGCTTCTCCAGTCGTATATTTAGCAGCCGTGTCGTGCTTGATACCCCACGCCAACACAGCCTGCCCAAAAATTTCAAAGGCAAAGTCTTTAGCGCCCACCTCGACATTGACGTCAATGGTAAGCCTGTCAGCATTCATAAAGACAGCAGCTCGATCCACCTAGCGGTGAAAGAAGCCTTCAAGGCCGCCGAGACAAAACTTAAAACGATTAATGACAAGACCAAGAACCCTCGGCATACGCCGCTTACTTTCACTGACCCCAGTGATGATTTCGACGATCTAGCGGAAGATTAAATCTGACGTAAGCCCGGCCTGAGCCGGGCTTACCCCTTTCCAGCCTCTCTGTATTTCTCAACTCAGTTGCCCAGCCTGTGTTCTGCAATCGACAGGAGCGTTATAATCGCTCCAACTCGTTAAGCAGTGATGAAATTGAATCCCGTGTCCTCTTTTGATTTAGACTCCTCGGCCCATATTGAACGTTTTGTAAAAGCCTTCTACGCGCGGGTCTTAAGCGACTCAGAGCTAGCCCCCATATTCCTTGAAGTGGCCAAGATTGACTTGGATAAACATCTGCCGCTCATTTGCAGTTACTGGGAAAAACTGTTGCTAGGAGACCCCAGTTATCAGCGCCACACCATGAATATCCATCGTCAAGTACACGCACAACAGCCCTTCACCGACGATCATTTCAGCCGCTGGCTGAAACTCTTCATCGAGACTTGTGATCAGCTATGCGACGGCCCCTACGCTGAAAAGGCCAAGCGCACCGCTACCCGCATAGCCGGCAATATGGCACGTAATGTTACCCCGCCCGACCACGCCTGAGTCCTCAAAGTATCCAATCAATACAAGTTATTGTTTTGGTTATAAAAAGCTCAATACTCACACTAATTACGAATAAAGGTTATAAAAACCGACATTGATAAGATCTTAATGCTATAAGGTTTCAATCTTTTACTTCATGCCCCGCACAAGACATAACGATCGCCTATGAAACCTTTTATGCAAGTCTTGAGTGTTCTCACCCTGGTGTGTTTAACGGTTATAGCCACCCTCTATAGCAAAGAAAGATTCGAGCTAAGCTTTCTCAAGGGAGAGCTGTTTGGTAAGGGCGAGCAAAATGACCTCACCCTTGTTCCAAGTGACCCATACGCGAGTTATGAAAATTGCACATCACTGATCGAAGCAAAGGTCGGCGATCGCATTGTGTCCATTGAAAATGATGCTCGAAATACGCGCTACGATAAGTATGAGAAGGAGTACAAACTGTTCTTTAATATCGACATAGTGCCGACAAAAAGTCAGTACTTGTCGATGACTCGCTCTACCTACCAGGCGCTTGCCATATGCACCGCCAAGGCTTACAACCCTGCAAATGTGAAGGTGAAACTGATTGGTTTTGATCAGTATGATAACGGCAGTGTCGGACGACTCGCCGATGGTGTCGGCACGATTCGAAAACTCTAAGCATTGCAAGGCCCTCAGGCTGGCTAATTAGCACGCCAGCCCTTACACTGCGCCCGCAAGAGCGCCACCCATTCTGACAAGCACCACCCCGTAATCTGAGGACAGGAACCACCATGGTTAAAATCGGCAAAGTAAATCGTCTAACCGCTATCAAACAGGTCGACTTCGGTGTGTTTCTTGATGGTGGTGACCTAGGCAATATTTTGCTGCCTAGCCGCTACGTGCCAGATGATGTGAACTACGGGTCAGAAATCGATGTTTTTATCTACGCCGATTCAGAAGATCAGCTCATCGCCACGACCTTAAAACCCAATATTATGGTCGGACAAACTGCCTACCTAAAATGTATAGCGGTCAACGATGTGGGCGCCTTCCTCGATTGGGGCCTCGCTAAAGACTTACTTGTACCCTATAGCGAGCAGCACACACCGATGGAAGAAGGCAAGAGCTACGTGGTGCACGCGTTTCTCGACCCTTATGCACACCGTATTTTGGCCAGCTCAAAGCTGAATCGTTATCTCACTGAGGTAAACGAAGATTTTGAAGTCAATCAACGCGTCGACCTGCTGATCAGCGGCCGCAGCGACATGGGCTACAAAGCAGTCATTAATCACACCCACCTGGGTCTGATTTTTAAGGATGATGCCTTCAAACCACTCAAATACGGTAAGTCTCTACCCGGCTACATCAAAGCCATACGCAGCGATCAAAAAATTGATTTGAGCTTACAACTGCCCCGCGCAGAAGGCAGCGACGAGCTGTCCGAAAAAATACTGCGTCACCTGCACCTCAATGGCGGCACCAGCCCGCTGACCGA
>Ga0209826_1001157_pt1 | contig 18515 bp, 16 predicted proteins | sample GOMGulsemesocosm_5_FD_184637 | JGI IMG/M metagenome (GOLD analysis project Ga0209826, IMG submission 184637) | Methane-oxidizing microbial communities from mesocosms in the Gulf of Mexico - GOM15C Gulf of Mexico (SPAdes) (version 2) | ecosystem: Environmental > Aquatic > Marine > Cold seeps... | reverse complement strand
AGATTGGAGATTGACTTGGATAAAGCTTTCCAGAGTTTCATGATAGTCCCCTAGGTTGGTGGAATATTCCCTCCTGCCGAAGGCAGTTGTGTAAAAAGATAGTTAGTGGCAATAGGCGGGGGGGGGGGGATGTTTTTGATCCAAATGCAATCAGTTAGTCTACTGCCTCCATACTTAATTTGATGAAAATGGCCAAGAGACCTAAGGAGAGCGTTAGTAATACTATAATTTAAACTTCAATAATGGCGTACTTTGGCTCTCGGTTCCAGTTTCCCCTACCCGGGTTTACCAATTTGACACCATTTAACTTATCAATATTCGAAACAGGAATATGTATATGTCCTGACAACAAATAGTCAGGGTCTAGCAAGCCCGTTTGTATTGATCTTCGAAGTTTTGGGCATCCATAGTCACCAAACTGGCCAACCGATACTTTGGCCTTTGCTGGAGGAACATGGCTTAATAAGATGTCACATTTCTGAAATTTGTAATGATCCTCTTCTTGATAGGCCATGCAGCCAATTTTAACCCCATTAAAGTCAACTATCGCGCCGTCAGCGTAAACCCCGGGCACAACAATATTTGATAGCCACGTTTTCTCCTGCGGCATTTCGGGCTGTGAAAATATTTCAACATATTCGTCGTCCTCGGCAAAAAATTCCTCAAGGAATTCTGTTCTCAGATCGGGCTCTAGGACGTCATGATTACCCGAACACAGAAATACTGGCTTCTGCAAACCTTCCAACCAAGCCATAATCCACATAATTTGCTTTTCATGCGTCTCTTCAACTTCAACAGATTCACTCACAAAATCACCGGTTAAACAAACTGCTTCAAAGTCACCTGCTCGTTTCAATATCCATTCAAAAACTGATTTGTCAAAATGGATATCGGTAACATGCAACAATCGCATCGGCCATCCTCCACAAAAAGATTAAAATTCTGCCGAAACCACCCGTCAATCAAGCGCGCGGAGAGGGCCATTGTAATGATTGTCTTCGACAATATTCACCCTTGAAAAGGGTAAATTGAAAGATGAGGCTACCTGTTTTTGTTGTACGTGATTTGCAAAAAAAATGCGTGATCCATAGATAATAAATTTTTGCCTACTATCTGAAAATAATACTCGTCCTCTTGGAATATCAGTGTAGTCCAAGCGCTCCAAATTCTGTTTCATTCTCCTAACTTTGTCCCATAATTCGAAATGACTCATATCGACGTCGCGCCACGCTTCAACAGAAGGCACATCTAGCGTCAATTTAGTGAATTTCACTACCTCCTTTTGCAGTATCCACCAAATCCCAATGCGGCTATCTTCCGGAATCACTAGTTCGCCCATACTTATTTCCATCCCATCTCCATCGACCGCTGAAGCAAAATTTGTATTTCTGAATATGTGTATGGCTCAGAAAGGTTTTTATCTGTATAAATATCGGTGCGAGTATCGAATTGGTGGTTTAATCCTGCATAGCACTCTATACCCCCATCAGCTCGCGTGACCTGATAGTTCGGGCTATGCCCGTTGCCTGTCAACCCAAACTGTACAATAACTGTATCGCGTTCTCTGCCCCGCATTTTCCCCAGCACATCGCGGTAATAATCCTCACCAACTTTCTCATGAAGTTTCAAAACATCCCCTCCTGTTTAATCTTTGATAGTATTTAAAAGATAGGTTTCTCTGGCCAGATTGAATTTGAAACTCACTCTGCTAACTTGCGTTCATATTGTGCTCCTGATTTGAAAATATTTCCCTTACGCGTAATGGACGAAGAGCCCTTTTCAATGTCTAATTTATATTCACCGCTCTCTAGCACTTGGCGAACCATTCGGCCCACCATACGTTTAAGGAGATCAAACTGTTCTGGATTAGTCTCTCTAGCAGGAGACCCAAAAAATTCTGAAAATACTTCTGGCATCATCCATGCCACACCTAGCGCCTCCACTGGCGGTCTCTTCAGATCAACGGCTGTCTCTAATCGTTCCTTACAGCCATTTATGTATGTCCAAATTTCTTGCCCATTACAATCATCGTAAACGGTCGCTGTTGGACCTGGAATAAATTCTTTCATTAGTCGCTCCTATAAGAATGATTCTGTCAGGAACATAATATGCTCATAATTAGCTCTCCATGTCAACGTTTAAATGGAGAGCTAATCTGCTCGCACAGCTAGACGCCGTGTTTAAGGGAGCGTTTTTGGTTAGTCATAATGACTGTAAGGGGAATGAAGATAAAACAGAAATTGGAGACAAAACAGACGGGTGCCTCCATGCTTAATTTGATAGAAATCGTTATGGGCATCTCGAATTTTCATTTCACTTAGGTCAATACGATCGGGCCAGCAGATACCAAACCGAACACACTTCATCACGGCCAGGCGCATAACCTCAGGGGATGTTTTGAAATCGCGAAATGGGTTAGGGTTTTTCATTCCAACACTTCATAAAAATGCAACGCTGCCGCCAAAACGAGTTATCTTCTGATAGGATTTTCGTTAAAGTATAAATTCATATGGTCTTCTAAAAGGGTCATAAAAGTGAGCGTTCACAAACTTAAAAAAAAAGAAAATAAGTAATGCCTGTTGAAATCATAAATGGGGCCGAAACTGGATCTTTCACAACAACCAGTGCTAAGACTAATATCCCTCAGAACCAGAAGTTGGAAACAACTATGAAAAATCTGTGTAAATGCCTTGGCATAAAAAAGATTTTTAGAATCACCAGCTCAAGAATGTCAAAATTCTACAAGCCCGACGGACCATACACATATCAAAGTGCGTCAAACGTTATCCTGCTATTGTCTGAAGAGATAGCAACCAAATTTGGCACTAACGATTTATAATGATAGTAAAACATTGTACACAGCGAAGCACGTATGATCTCGACTGACAACTTGATCTGACGAAAAACACTTTTGATCCCACATCTGAAAAAGTGCTTTTCAACGTTTATAAATATCGATTTTCGTTTCTAGGCACTTTCTTAGTGAAAGATCATTCATACCGATACTAAGCCAAGTATTTGGTTTCTGAAAAATATCTAAACCACGTCCGATTATTATCGTCCAGCCATTGTCAATATGGATTTTACGATCATGGAAATTCTGATTCATATTGATGCTCATCAAAAGGCAGATCTCTAATTGTTAGATAGTTCTTCAGGAAATATCTACTGACAATTATTGGTTGGAATACCAATCAATTAGAAGTTATTCTTGTCGAGAAAAATAAACCAAGGAAATTTGATATGGCACTTTCTCAAGTTCAAGTAATTCAATCTCTCGGTGAAGCTCTTACTTGGTTTGAGAAAGAGTTAGATTGGGGGGTGTCTCCTGCAGAACTGAACCATTTAACAGGGCGTATCGGAGAGCTATATGTAGCGATGATAACGCGCGGACAGATGGCGTTAGATACGAATCAGCGAGGGTATGATGTCATCAGCGCAGAGAACGAACGAATTTCAGTCAAAACGATCACTTCTAGCAATCATGTATCGTTCAACGCCAACACATTTGAATTAGTAGATCGAGTGATGGTCTTGCGAGTGAATACAGGTGAAGACGAAGGCGTGTCGGTTGAGACACTCTTAGATTGCTCTGCAGATGAATTTCGTGAGAAGAATTCTGCTACAGCTGGTAAGTATAAATATGGAATATCTCTACGTTCAAGATCAAAGAAACCGTTAGAAAGCTTGCAAGTTACAAGCGAAGCGGAATTTGGTAAAAATCATATTCTGCAATATGAAAGTGGAACAATTAACGTCGTAGTGGAAGGCGAAATTCAATCTGTCACCTATCCAATTTTGTCCAAGATCGCTGGAGAAATAGGTGTCGATTTGCTGAATGGAAATGGTGGAAAGAAGAACACTAGGCATTTAGGATCAGATATTATTAAAGTCTTGAAGACTCGAAATGAAGTTTAATTGTCGGACCTTGGTTTGGGCATAAATTGACGGTTTCACGTGCTTTTTAACGACTCTAATTTAGCAACGCTGAGATACAGCTAAGTTTTGAGTGCTACGATAGAAATTCTACATAATGGAGATTGAAAGTTTGCTGAATGGATAGTTATGTACAGTTTGTCATCGCTTATCTCGTCTGCATTAACATCTTAGGGTTTTTATTCTTTGGTTGGGACAAGCATCGTGCTGTTCAAGGGTATAGGCGCATCGCAGAGAGTGACCTTCTCTTTACGGCCTTCATAGGCGGCGCTGCAGGTTCGCTCGCTGCCCAGCATCTGTTTCGGCATAAGACACGTAAGCAGCCATTCAAGGCATACCTATATAGTATCGCAGCCTTGCAGTTGGTTTTGCTGATCACTTTGTCCTTCCAGCAAGGGCGCAACTTTATGAGTCAATTACTTATATTTGTTCTGAGGTCAGTATGGTGATTGTCTAAGTATGGATTTAGGTTTGTTGGGAAGAACTTCGAGGATAGCTTCTTGTGGATTATAATAAGAGCATGGGTGTAGTGATTTAGCCTCATCAGGTAGAACACTTATAATTTTACCATGTAGTTAGATGCTCTATAGATTTCTAGAAACCCTCTTCTTTAAATTATGAAGACGTCAAGATCTCATTTGATGTATAGTGGAAAACAATGAAAGAGATACCGGGTTATATCTTTGAAGAATACTCTGATAGCGTAGAGTTTGTAACGCTTTTGTCTAAGGCGTTTGTGGGCCGTAGATTTGAGATTGAAGGTGATGTTGGTTGCTTCACGGTAAAGGCGGAGCCTGAGTTCACCATCAACGACCTAAGGTCCTTAGTGACCTATGAGATAGCGCAAGCGACATATTCGAGTGATGAAGTAAACAATCGTAAACCAATTAACTAAAGCGGAGAAATTGGGACTTTTGTTCGCCCCAAAACCCGAAGATATATTAATGACAGTGATAACCGCCTCGTTTGCGATCATGATGGCATCCATTTTTATCAAGGCCACCTCCATGCTCTACAACGATACCAGCGCCTTACGGGCGCTGTCTGCTGATGCTGATGCTCCCCAAAGGATACAAGAAACAAGGATGGCTGAGCTTAGTAGTTTTTTGATATTTACGCCTTTGGTTCAGTTTGATTGGACTAATACTTTGTCATCCAGTGTTGTTTTGAACAATACTTTAATTCACTATAAGGTGTGTTGATGTTTGATAATATGATGGGTGGATCTTCTAATGCGCTGGATTGAGATTCGATTGAGAGAGATAGGTCGGCCTAAAAAATACCTCGCCCAATATTTAGGGATACCATCGGCGCGAATTACTGAACTAATTAAGGGTACTAGAAAACTGCAAGCTGCCGAAGTGCGCCCATTGGCGGAGGCCTTGGGCCTTACTGTCGATGTGGTGTTAGATAGTCTTGCCGAAGGCCTTAAGGGAGTCGTTAATGAAGCGGGTTAATACTATTGCTGTGATGCTTGTACTGGTCGCCTTCAGTTCAATCCCGGTGGCCGCTGAACCAATGGAGATACACTCCAAGCATTGGCTGTATGGCTATCCCATCGGGACCCCGGTTACCAACGACCTTATTATCCGCGATAGCTACGCCCTAAGCTCCAATGACACAACAAAGCTTGCTGACTGGGTTGCATATCGACTTACACCTCAAGAGGTTATGGGCAAGCTTGACTTGAATAGAGTATGGAGAGCTGATCCTTGGCTTGGCGAAGACGAAACATTGGAGCCCGGTAGTTCGAAAGATGACTACAAAGATGCAAGCAAGGAGCCACTAGCTTTTGATCGAGGACATCTTGCTCCTTTGGGATCGTTTAAAGGCTCTAGGAGCGCCTCAGAGGTTAACTACTACTCCAACATTGCGCCACAAGCTAAGAACTTGAATCGAGGGCCTTGGTTGAAACTTGAAGAAGCTGTACGGCGACATGTGAAGAAGGGGAATACTGTTTGGGTTCTTACTGGTCCTCTTTACGAGAGCGAAATGGACCCGCTACCGAAGGCAGATGAAGATCATAAGGTGCCTTCAGGTTTTTGGAAGGTCGTCATGGCGTTAGAGGCTGGTGAGCTTAGAGTAGCTTCTTTCATTATGCCTCAGATCGCTGACCGTGGAGCAAAGTTAGGAAGCTTTAAAGTACCGGTGAATGAAGTTGAAAGTAGAAGCGGTATACGCTTGTTTATACTACTGGAAGATCAAAACAAACTTAGTTCTATCAATATCGATTGGTTGATGAAATAGCCAGACAACAGAGATCTTTAAGGGAGGCTTGGGTTTTTCACATCAACTTTTTGAATCTCTAGCCGGCATTCATCTGACAGCACAAATGTACGTCATAAACTTACCTTACTAAACGTGTGCTACCCGGACATGACTTTGCAGTATTATCCTAGTTTTCTACTGCTGCTCACACAATACCAAACGCACATACTCATCTGATTTTTCTACAATCTCTGGTACATCGATTTGAGTTTGCGATTCAGAAACTTCGAAATTTACCCTATTTGCTCCTAAAAATCTTTGAACATAGGCAGCTTTTATGGCGAAGTTAATACTTTGAAAATCTTCACCAACAAGAGTTGAAGTGGCAATACCAACCAGACGATTGAACTGATCTACCAACGGTCCACCACTGTTCCCAGGTTGAATAGCGGCAGAAAATTGCATCTGTGTGCTATCCCCCTCATAGCCACTCATGGAAGAAATGATCCCCGTTGTCACTTTTATTCCACTTCCCAGTACGTCTGTAAGCGGAAAACCCAATGTCGTTACGCTTTGCCCAGTCTTAACCTCTGGTGCGAACTTGATATATGACTTAGCGAGAGACGGGGATGCTTTGATGATTGCCAAGTCGAGTTTCGGATCGCTGCTATATATAGTTGCCGGGTACAATTGCCCGTCCATGGCTACAGCAACCGTAGAACAACCTTGAACAACATGTTCGTTCGTTACGAAGTAGCCGTCACTATTCACAGCAAAGGCGGTTCCTGTTGCAACGCCTTGGCCTCCATCTTCTTCAATGGGTGTAGCCGCTGGTGAGTCGTCAATGACACTGGTACCCTCAATAAACTGGCAATACTGAAATAAACGAGCGAATGTTTTGACGCTAATTCCAATTTCGCTAGCCTGAGCCACAGTCATCGAATGTTTTACCGGGGCGTCCCAGCCTGTTGAATTTGCGATTTCAAAGGTTGCTGAAGAGTTAGAGATCTCTCGTTCACTTTCCCCATAGCACCATTGTAAAGTCGGTACCTTAGACAAGGAGGAGGAGAATTTTGCCCCGGTAATAATTTTTGTAACCCCAGGAGAATTGGGTGGGGTAGTTGACTGGAAGATATTAAAATTAGTGACGACGCCTTCTTTAGACGGTATTTCGACGGGGATGTACCGAGGCACCTCGACGATCACTTGTTTTTCGATCACTTCGGAAACAGTTGGGTCGGGTACAGGCACATACTCAATGACCGTCCGTGCAGTAACGGGTCCTGAGAAAATGGAATTTCCGTTAATCAGATTATATATGAACAGCAGGAGGATGAACGCAATTAGCCCACCAAAGACTGCCAGCAAGATCGTTTTGATCCGCAATCTTAGCAGTTCAGTCTCTCGGAACCCAGAATAGGATCGGTCCCGTTCTATGAGGCCGTTTGCATAAGAATTAAAGATGCTAAAGTCGGAAGCCGTGTATTCGGCACTTTTCTTCACCGTTGAGTTTTCTGAAGAGGTCATTGTTCGTTATGAGCCTTAAATTTTTTGCCCAATAGCGATGGATCATTTGTGTAAACTGGTATGTGAACAACTTCCCGTTTTACAATTTCAACAGGGACTTCTTTGAATACTATTTTGTCCACTGGTATTTCTTTTACAACTTCAACAATTTTCTCGACTTCGACCGTTTCTGTGACGACGCGTGGCTTATTCATCCGCTTCCGTATGGAAAGAAGGCAAAACCGCAAACGTTTGCCAAGCGGCCTTGACGACGATACTGGTGGGTGGCGAACTACAAATGCAGCTAATGCTAAGATCGTTCCAAGGACAGATACAATAATGGCCAATGAGCCAAACCATATAGCCTTAGTAAATGAGAGCTGCTCTTCTTCAAGTGCGCAGGCGTCATTAGAACCGTAGAGTTGCATTGCAAGTCGAAATATTTGGTTCTCAGCGACTTTATCATTCAAGACGGTACAAAGCGGTATCATAACCTTTCTGGCTTCGGCCACAGTGTTTAGAGCCTCGGCAGCCTTACTACTTTGATCATCAAAGGTTTGTTGCTGGCGATCGTAACGTCCTTTTTCGTGGTTCAATTCCAATTGTCGTTGTTTACTAATTTTTGACAATTCGGTATTCAGTAAGTCAAATTCTCGCTTGTCTGTCGTCGACATATCACCTGTAGCGTTAGCTAATTGGCGTGTTAACCTAGAACGTTCGTCAAGTAGGCCAAGCTTGTCCGCATCATACGTTTGTTTTGCGCTGCCTTCTGCTTTGGAAAAAACGTTACGAATGTTGGATGTATTCGAGGTGTTACCAGACAGTTGATTATTTATCTCTCTTTCTTGAAGCTCAATTTTTGATAGTGTCAGGCGTTCATCTTGTTCAACTTTAGCTAAATCATCTTTGCGCCTCTGTCTTTCATCGTCACAAAATGTGCAGGCTTCAAGTTCTTTTCCAGACGATTCGACAATTTGATTCCGGCGCTTTGTAGCATCAGCTCTGATTTGTTGCTTCTGCTGCTGCAGCGTTTCTAAGCGGACCAAATAATGTTCTGCTTCCGTATTCTTATTTGCAGAAGCTGATAGTGTGGCCTCAGCTCTCTCGGCCTGAATACGATCAAGTTTGGATGCGTATCTTTTGTCAAGAGCAGCCAAGTCGATGTCGACTCGCCTTAATTCACTTTTAATTGGCCCCGCCTTTACATCATATTTTTTTTGTATTTCGTTTTTCTGACGTATTCTCTCCTTCTCTTGTTTATCAAATTTTTCATTTATACTATTCTCATTATCCCGCGAAGCCTGAGTGGTAGCCTCCCTATTTTCCGAGAAAGTTGTACTCGCGTCTTGTTGTCGGCTCGACCCAGCAATAATACGTTTTTGTTCTGCAATTTGCGTTGTTATACCTTGAAGTGGGCGCATCAGGAGGCTCTGGTATTGTTCGAACCCAATGAAAAAAGTCTCAAAGGTAATGACCATTGTAAGGGCTAGTGAGCAAAAAAATAGGACACGCCATCGGAGTTTCCCAACCGTATAGAATACAGAAGCTAATGGAATTTTAGTCAACTCAATGATCATTACAGCAAAAAAAGGAATTGCTCCTTGAAAGGCCATAAATAAGGGAAGCTCTTCGTCTCCTGTTGGGATTAGCCGTGATAGGGCTAGAGCAAGTCCTATCGAGGCAGCGATGATCTCAATCGCCCACGCCATTATTAATAAGCGCGAGTAGAGGCTAACGTTCCCTCTAGGAGAAGCCAAAGCTGTCATGTGAAATATCCCCGTACCCTATTTTTGTTTATTGATTACATACACTATAGATTGTGGTAGCCTTGGATCACAGCGTAATTTTGCCAAATCTTTGATTAGGGTAAGCATGCGCCATTTACGAGTACTTTTCGATCTATGTTTATTGCCAAATTAACTGAAAGAATTCTGGCTACGTGATGTAAAGGGATTTAAGAGGATAATTATGGGTCAGCTTTTAAATACTCTTTGAAGCAATCTATAAAATAGAATTTTGATAACCGCATGTACAATCATAGGAAGCCAGGTCAATCAGATGTTGCGTTTCATTATTTTAGTAGCCCTCTCAACCTTGAGCTTTACCTCCCTAACGTATGCGAGCTGGAAAATAGAGACCTCGGATAGGTACGTGGCAGCTGTGATCACCGGCGATATTACTTTTGGCGATCGGCAAAGATTTGTGTTTTTCAAAAGCAGATGTAATTCTGTAAACCACATCTTTAGCACTTATACAACAATGAAAGCTGACTTTGAAAAGCTAAAAGGAAAGGTAGTTGTTATTAAATTCAACGGTGTGAAAATTGGGGCACAAGTAATCTCGTCGGGCAAATTCTTAGCTGGACATATGCTCATGTTTAATCTCGGGACGTACTCCAAAAACACTCTTCTAAAACATCTCGACAAGCAAAGTAAGATTACAGTAGAATTTGTCAACGGTAATGAAATACTGGCCGACGACTATTTTGATGTTCCTAGAAATGAATGGACAATTAGCGGAATTTCCCAAGCATTTGAAAATGCTCAATCAACGTGCCTTAAAGGAAACTGACTTCACATAGATTAAACGATTTGCCAGAAAAAACCTTTCACCCGCTCATTTGACTAAGCTGTCGCTTCGGCTAGGCTCTTTGAAACCGTGGGTTTAAGTAAGTGAATGCACGCAGTTCATGTTCCATTGCATTTAGGCAGTCTTGTAAGGCTGTCACTAGCCTCTCTCTAATGGTTTCAATATTCAGAATTTGTGTGTTTACTGCCCTCAGACTTAATTTGAAAAGAATGTTATGCCATCGCGAATATTCATTGTTATTTAGGTCAATACAGTCAAGCCTGCAGATGATCACGCTTCTTGAGCGATGTATAGATAGTCATTTGCGTTCCTTCAAGACCTCGATGAACCTCAAAACACACTCTCATGAAGTTACCCTAGTTTGTCCAACTTGGTCTGGCGGGGAACACTTCACCACATAACCCGTCCAGCACAATGCGAGTTTTCTCTTCAGCTGAATACTGCTTGCGCGGTGCCCGATGGATGTCTTTGATCGCATTGGCGGCACCTGGTATGTCTTGTCTCCAATTTCTGTTTCATCTTCATTCCCTTACGGTGATTACGATGAACCAGAAGTCCTCTCTTATGCAGTACCGCTAATCTATTCCATAGGCGCTGACGTCAAACAATAATGCCCACAGGACTCACTATTCTCACTATTTTTAGTAAACGCCTCACAAACAGACTCACCAAGATTTTTTTATATGCTATCCAACAAAATTTTCTTTTTGTCTTCAAACTCAACCTCTGTAAGTGCACCATCTTCTTTTAGTCTGTGTAGTTTTTCTATTTGAGATGCAGCATCTTCTGATTTACTGATTTTCTCTTTTGGCTCAACGAAGCACCAGACTAATGCTACGAGCCAGCCTATACCAAAGATTCCTCCGCCTAATATATTCACTAAGATTATAGGTACTTTATGTGGATGTTTCTTTGAAATTGCGATGTAGGTTGGCAATAATCCTATTGTTAGAATTACTAGAACTAGTATTATTTGCCACGGTCCGATTGACATATTCATGATCCCATTTTAATTTTTTTGAAACCACTTACACGTTTAACCGATATCAAATAAATAATTTATATGAGCGAATAATTTACTATTTTTTTTCTAAAAGTCATGCCTATTTTGTATAGACTCAAAATTACGAAAAATTTGAGATTTAGGGCACCCGAAATGTTGGGCTAACTTTATAGGCAACGAAATATCATCACTACCACATTCACTTCTTGTAGACACATAAATTCATGACTTCTTCTTCTTCAGGTAGCGGCGATTGCAGTCGCCCATACGTTAAAAGCTTCGGCACGACATTGCATTAAGAAATTTCGATGGAGCTATCAGGCGAATGTGAACTGGTCTCAATGTGGCGGAGATAGACAGGTTTTATGCAGCACAGAGTTACCGCCATTCGCCAAGAGCAGCTTCACGTTGAACTGTATGTCGTCAGGGGTAGTTGGATCTTAGGAAGTTTTAACTATAAAGTGTGGTCAGATCTTTTTGTTGATATTACGCGGCCATGGCGTGTCTGTGCAAGAGTTTACGTTTAGCCATAGTTTTTAGGTTTATCTTATTGCGTTTTTCAAGGATGGCGCTGCCACGCGCAAGAAACACATCTTCCGGTGTCAGATTGTTCAAGCTCTCATAGTACCCTTCTTGTGTTGTAGTAATTAATAAACTCGCCAATACAAATTTCAAGTTCGCCTGGTAGATTAGTAGCTCTCCAGCAAGATGTGGTTCTTCAAGGTTTGATGACAACGTTCGATCTTGCGTTGTATCCACGGATAATAAGGTCTGCCCCACGTATGAGTGTTGGGAAACAATTCTCACAAGAATATAAATTTTCGGGAGAACTAGGCAGGGAATGAGTTGTTGATTAGTTGTTTTTCTGCAAATAATGTTGTTGAATGTAAAAACCTTATAAGTAGTACAGGTTGAAGAGCGCAATTTATGAAAAAATAAGGAAAAATACGTAGCGAGCAACACATAAAGACTTCAAGTAGTATTGGGGTACAAATAAACATTAGACATATTCCAGTTTACACCAAAGCTGTATGTAAATTGGGCAATCAACAATAATAAGGTCCAAAACTGCAGGAATAACAATGTCATCAGAATTACATTCGTTGATTTTCGATACGATCGAACATTTACGCCCCAAATTACTGGATTTAACTCGCAACAATCCGCTTATCTCTACAAGATTGGGGGAGAGGTCCGCAGGATCATATGTTCGTGTCGTTGATGAATTGCCTGATGTATTACTGCGGCAACTGACCAGTGGCAAAAGTATGAAATTTTCATCTTTGCCGCCAGATGATGCTGAACCGGCGGACGAGAGGACGGAGGAATTCGTCAATACCTATCTGGAAGCCATGCTTACTGATGAATTCTATATGGACGAGCTCACAGAGATTGATGAGGAAGAAGAAGATATCAAGCTGGATCTCTTGGCGGCATGTGAACGAAGTTTAAAAGATAGGCTGCGCGAAAAACTTGGCCTTCCCAAAAGAGAAACGGGCAAACAGTTCAGTCACATTACACATGCTAAAATTCATGGAATTTCTCCATCCTATCAACTACCTAACCCGACAGAAGAACATGATGACGGTCGGCATACAGATGCCGAAATTCAGACACTGCTAATGCCCGATAAAATGGAAAGATCTCTAACCAGCATTATCAGTAAGAATAAGAGTTGGGAACAAGAAACCGGCATTGCTGTGCTGCAAGGTGCTTTTGGGTTTCTGGAATGGACAGATGGGACGGACGAAAAAAAATCTATGTCGCCTCTTGTTCTTGTGCCTGTAAAAGTAGAAAAACGGAAAACAATAGGTGGCCTTGTATTTGATGTTGAGGGCAAGGGTGAGGAAGCGATTGGGAACGCTGTACTGGCAGAAAAGCTGGAAAATGACCTTGGTATCAAGCTGCCAGAATTTATAGGGCCTTCAGTCGAGGAATATCTAAAAGAAATAGCAGATATGCAGCCAGATAATATCCATTGGCGCATTAAAAGGTATGTCGCATTTGGTGTGTTCCCCTCGTCGCGAATTTCTATGTACAAAGACCTTGAGATTGATCCGGATACATATGAGCCGAGCGATGTTCTTGTGAAACTTCTTACTTCGGCCCCTAAAGGGTCAGATGGAGTTCAAACAGACGATTATGAGGTTGATAGTCCTGAAATCGAACAGCAAGTACCTGTCTTGATCACGGATGCAGATAGTAGTCAGTTTAGTGTTATGGTGGACGTGGCAAAAGGCGAAAACCTGGCGGTTGAAGGGCCGCCTGGAACAGGCAAATCACAGACTATTGTGAACACAATTGCGTCTGCTATGCAGTCAGGCAAAAAGGTGTTGTTTGTTGCTGAAAAATTGGCTGCACTGGATGTTGTGAAATCTCGCCTTGAAGCATGGGGTTTAGGAGAATTTGTACTCCCGCTTCAGGCAAGTAAATCAGCGAGAGATAAAGTTATCAAATCTATTAAGGATCGCCTTGATCTGAGGCCGAACTGGGGTGGCGCCGAGTATAGGGCAAATGTTAAAAAATTCAGTGAAGCACGAGAAGAAATTGCCGATTATCTAAATATTTTGAAATCTGAATATCAGTCAACAGGATACACTGTCCATGAGATATTGGGAAAACATATTAACTCTCGCCATCATGTCGAAAACAGTGATCGAAAAATCCAGACATACCCGCTGACTGCAATAGAGGGCTATACAAAAAGCCAGTTTGATCAAGCGCTCCTAATTTCGGGTGAAATCAAATCACATTGGAACAAGATTAAAGATTTTGAGGGAAGCTGGCATGGGGCAGATATGTCGGTACCAACTAGGTTTGAAGCAGAAGATATTTGTGAAATAGTCTTTGAAATGGAGAGTTTGGCAAAAGAAGCCAATAATCTGTATTTGAAATTGGATGAAGAACTCAGAACATCTGAGATGGACGATAAAACGCTTCAGGTCATTCAGAAAATTCTGACTGAAATGGTGAGCAAACCAGATGTAGAAGATCGGGATCAGGTCGCGTTTTTGACGAGTGAGAATAATCTGGAAAAGTTTCAAGATTTTGTTCAAAAATGCAGTGAATTTCAACACTCCAGAAGCACGATGGAAGGTCTGTTTACAGAAGATGTGACACCATCCTCGGTGGAGACAATAGAAGAACTGGATCGTACAGCTAAATCCTTGGAAATGAAAAATATCGGCAAAGATGAATATAGCCGGGTTGTTACTGAGGTTCAGAATAAAGCAGTTGAGTACAAAAAAACGGAAAAAAAATTAACTCAGTTTTTTCGCCTATGCCCAGACCTGCAGGATGTAAAATTAGGAACTATTGTCAGGATTAAATCTCTCGTTGAAATTGTTGACAAAGAACTGTTCTCACTTCGTCGCCCTGAGACCAAGGGGGCGGAATCTGAACATGAAATTAGTTCAGCACTGCTGGCCCGTAAAAACTTCACATCAAAGCATGCCGCGATCAAAGAAAAATTGGATTTTGGACGTTTAGTTAGTGTGGCGCATTTGAAAAAACAACTCAATATTCTCGAAAACACAGGTGCAATTGGCAGATTGTTTGCTAGACATAAAGGCGCTTTTGCATATGGGGTAAGGGCTCATCGAAAGGGAGGTAACATTGATCGCTTGTCTGTTATTTCAAATCTGAGAAGCGGATTAGATGTACTGATCGATGAAGAGAATTTTGCCGAGAAAGCTTCCTATAAACTAAGAATGCCAATGGTGTTTAAGGGCGTGAATACTGATTTTGAGCTTCTTCAAAGGTATATGGATTTTCTCCACTCACTGGATAAGGAATTTTCGGGCATAGAGGGCCGGATCATCAAGGAATTTATCCTTCAACAGCCTTACGATGTTTTGAGTGATGTGCCTGATGTGAGCCATTTAGACGCAGATATGGATATTTCAGCCCTGCGTAATAAAATTGGAGAAGTTGAAAATAGTAAACAGCATCTGGACAAAATTGGTGATCGCTTCTATGAGCTTTCTGCTATATTCAAACGTCCTGCTAGCATAGGGCAAAAAGAACTCAAGGGCATCGCTGATATGGTTCAACCCTATTGCGAGATACGGGACCTAGTGTCGGGCGAGTCTAAGATTAAGTCCTTCGTGGGAGAATGGGTCGATCTAGAAACGATCACTACAAATACTTTAAGATCTGAATGTGAGATGGCTGAATGGATTAAGTCTATTGGTGGGTCTGTGGGACATCTCGTGAGGCAAATTTATTTAGGCTCTACAGAACGTCGTGAGAATGAGATCTTATCCAAGTTTTTAGCTGTCGTTGAGGATTATTGTAACAAGGCGAAAACGGTAGAAGAGAGAACTAAAGTCATTTTTGCACTGCCTGAAGACAGGTCATTTTCCCACCATTCGTCAGCATTGAATGCCGCGGGAGAAGATATCGATGGTTTGCTGGCAAACGCGGGGTTTCATACCAGTAAACTGGATATTGAAAAGTATGGCTTCTTTGATTTGGTTGGCCTGTTGATGGAGTTGGATCAAGGATTGGATAGTATCGAGAATGTCATGAAGGCAATCTATTCTCGATGTCTGGCCGTTTCGGTCTACAATTCATATGGAAATTCTCTGACCAAGTTCAAAGGCGAGAAGTTGTCGAGATTGAGGAAGCAGATAGCTGATCTGGATCTGAAAATTCAGAAACTCGGGCGTGATAAAATACGGAACGACTTGATTGCTGGCGCGGACCCTTCATACGGCAACTCATCGGGTCGCCGGTCTGAATATACTGAGATGTCGATGCTACAGCACCAGGTTGGCCTTAAACGAGGGTATCAACCTATTAGAGAGTTGGTACGGAGGGCTGGGAGCTCATTGCAAGATTTAAAACCTTGTTGGATGATGTCTCCATTGGCGATCGCTCAGTATATTAAAAAAGGGACAGTAGAATTTGATCTTTGTATCATCGATGAAGCTTCCCAGATGACAGTTGAAAATAGCATCGGAGCAATCTTGAGAAGCAAGCAAGTGATGATAGTGGGAGACACCAACCAGTTGCCGCCGACATCGTTTTTCAAGAAGATGTTAGACGACAATGATGATGTGGATGACGATTTAAAGATCAAGGAAGAATCTATTCTGGATAAAGCCAACTCCGTCCTGACCAAACGTCAGCTGAGATGGCATTACAGGTCCCGGCATTCTGGTTTGATCGCATACTCGAATAAGAATGTTTACGACGATAAGCTTATTGTCTTTCCGTCTGCTAATGAAGGCAATACGAACCCAAATATGGGCGTAAAGCTGGTAAGAACCAAATCGTCTTATAAATCTGGTGTGAACAAATTTGAAATTGATGCTGTAGTACAGCATGTTTTGAAATTTATGAAAGAGCATTCGGACAGATCACTGGGCGTTGTAGCCTTGAATAAGGCGCAAGCCGGTTTGATCGAGCAGGAAATTGAACATGCACGATATAAACATCGACATGTACAAGATTATTTTGAGCGTTGGGAAATAGAGAATGATGGCCTGGAGTCATTTTTTGTAAAAAACCTTGAAAATGTTCAAGGTGATGAGAGAGATGTAATTTACATTTCGACGGTATATGGGGCGACGGCTGAAGGCGAGAGACCTGCACAGCGATTTGGGCCGATCAATGGCATTACAGGGAAGCGACGCTTGAATGTTTTGTTTTCCCGAGCAAAAGAACAGATCGTGACATTCTCTTCGATGAGCGCATCCGACATTATTCTTGAAGACGACACAATGAGTAACGGGAAGTCGATGCTAAAAGGTTGGTTGGAATATTCCGCGACCGGTAAATTACCCGCCGCTGAGTATACCGGCCGCGAACCGGATAGTGAGTTTGAAGTAGCAGTCATCCGTGAATTAGAGGCGATGGGTCTTGAGGCTGTACCACAAGTGGGATCTAGTAATTACTTCATTGATATTGGGGTAAAGCATCCAGAATATCCCTACGGATTTATCCTGGCGGTCGAGTGTGATGGCGCAACCTACCATTCCTCTAAGTCTGCCAGGGATAGAGATCGTATACGTCAGAGCGTGCTGGAGGGGTTAGGTTGGCAGTTTCATCGTATATGGTCGACAGATTGGTTTAATGATCCTGTGTCGGAGGTTAAGAAGCTGCGTGAGGTTGTCGATCAACGGATGAAAGTGCTGACGGCTGAATTGGCAAAGAGAGCTGAAAAATCGGCGTTTGAAACCTTCGAAGATACAGTTGAAGAGAATATCGCGCTCGATCTCCAAGTTGCTCCGGCGGATGAGTTTGTGGAAAAAGATAATATCGAGCCTGTCACTGAAATTGTTTTGCCGCTTTTCGCTGAGCCGGCTGTGGAGGTAGCAACTCCTCATGTGCCTGAAAATAATGAGATGAACCCCGATTTTGTCAGCGGGTTCTCTTCGGAAGATGAAGTGGATGTAGGTGATCGTGTAAAGTTTAGGTTTTTGGACAGGGATAAGACCAGTCTGATTGTGACTCTATCCGATGTCCGGAACGAGCCTGAAAATGGTATCATAAATATTAGTACCGATCTGGGGGAAGCCTTACTTGGGGCAGAATTAAGTGAAGAGGTTGATGTGTTGATTGGATCATATCTTCGCCGCGGTGTTATCGAGAAAATTGATAAAATGGATAGATAGGCTCTGGAAAGTCTTGCTGTACAAGCTTTTGTGTTGGATTAAATTATGGGAGTGCTGGCAGTTAAAGCTATTGGGGCGACCTTATTCTAAGTGAACTAAGGGAATACACTACTGCTAGACTTAATTTGATAAGATTTCTTATGAGCACAAGCGCGTTAATTATACAGTGGTGAATTTATAAAAGGGAACTGCTAATGCAAGAGACTTGGTCCCAAGCTCTAAAAAGACGTCCAGTAGAAATAATATTGTTATTTACTATTGGACTTCCTCTATTGCCGCTTGTTGTTGTTTATTCTTATTTGTCTGATTTATTCGGATCAGCATCAATCAAAAAGGAATATAACAAACTGTCAGAGGCTCTTAATGCTATTGAAAATGAACTGCATTCTTCGGTTCAGAGTAAAAAAGAATACCTCCAGCGTTGCATGGAACGTAATCATCACAAATTTGATAGAGAATTTTTGAAACAAGCAATGGTCGAGACAACTAAGAGCGATCTTGAGCAGTTGGGTTGTAATACAGGTATACTATTTAAGAACCACCCACTTATTAATCAAGCTATTGTGGTTGAATAGCCCCTAGTTTCCTAGACACCTTCTTGTTTTATTTTTTGCTGTTTTTCGAATTCCACGGGTGACAACATTCCATTTCTA
>Ga0209826_1001156_pt1 | contig 18542 bp, 13 predicted proteins | sample GOMGulsemesocosm_5_FD_184637 | JGI IMG/M metagenome (GOLD analysis project Ga0209826, IMG submission 184637) | Methane-oxidizing microbial communities from mesocosms in the Gulf of Mexico - GOM15C Gulf of Mexico (SPAdes) (version 2) | ecosystem: Environmental > Aquatic > Marine > Cold seeps... | reverse complement strand
ATAATAATTTTCTTCATCTGCATGTGTTCTTTCACTTCCTACAGCGCATTCTTTTGCGGGTACAACTCTGCCTGCTCCTTCCTTGTAGATTCAGTAAGCTTGGAAGAGGCTCTTGACAGTTTTTGATTTTTACTATTGTTATGTTATAACATCACAAATAACAAAGGCAACAGTTAATGAAATTACTGAGTATACTTACCCCCCTATCGTTCGTTCTGTTTCCAACGATGACCTTAGCCGCTGATAATCACGACCATGATCATGGTCATGGCAATGCGGGCTTTTATGGTCATTTAGATGTCAAAGTTCAATATGACCATGTGTACAAAGCTGGCGAGTCTGATGAAGAAATAAATGAGGCTTATTCACATTCCCATTTAGAACTCGGTTATGGCTTCACTAATGGTATTTCTGTGAACACAAACATCCAGTTGGAAGGCGAACCTGCCGGTCACGATCATGGCGGCGGCGGTGCAACTTTGGATGGAAGCAACCGATATTTCGAAGACGAACCGTTATTTGTCCGAACCCTCACATTAAACTACGATGGCGATAATTTCGGGGTTTATGTGGGAAAGTTCGATCCTGTAATTAGTTTTGATGAACATGTCATGCCCGGCATCTATGGGTACCAGATTATAGATGAGTATACAGTCCGTGAAAAAATTGGTGTTGGCGGCTATGGAAAATTAAAGGCCGGTGATTTCGGGACCCATAGGCTTGATGTCAGTACCTTTTTTTCGGATACAACTTTTTTCAGTAACTCGCTCCTTTATGAACGGGGAGACACCGACAAGGATGATGGTGGCGTATCGAACACCGAAGATTTTTCATCCTTCGCGATCTCTCTAAGCGGGTCGGATTTTTATTCTTTGAATAGTGATATACCAGAAGGACTATCCTATCGTGTCGGCTTTGCTCATCTCGAAGCTGGAGAAGGCGACGAGGACAGTGAAAAGCGTTTTTCAATCTCGGGCCAATATAAACATAAATTTACATCTGAGCTGAAAGGGCGACTTCTCGGTGAGATTGTCCATATCGACCATTTAAATGGGGAAGCTCCCCATGACCGCACATATCATACTGTTGGAGCAGAGATAAGTTATAGCGAATGGGATTTAGGGTCGACTTATACCTATGTTCGCAATGAAAACCCTGAAGAGGCAGATGAAGCACAAAATGGTGAAGTATTTCAAGCATCCTTAAGCTACCAATTTGGAAATGGCTTATATGCTGGCGCAGGATACAAGTATCAAGAAGAAGAAGGGGAGAAAAACAACAGAATTGGGCTACTAGTTGGTTATTCTAAAGCGTTTTAATCTCATTTAAAATTGTGGATAGAAGGCTTAATGATTCAGTCTTTCCCTTTTGCCTTCTATTGCTTTCACCCAAGGAATTGTTCATGCATTGGTTACTCATAGTTTGTGGTTTTCTACTTCTAAATTCATCTCCGCCTGCGCTCGCCCATCCTCATGTCTGGACTGACATTACTGTTGAAATACTATTTGATGATGCCAAAAAGATAACGGGACTGCGCCAAATCTGGCTTTTCGACGACTTTTACACAGCCTTTGCTGTAGAGGGAATAGAGATAGACGGAGATGGCAACCCTGATCAGAATAAGCTGAATGAAATCCTTCAGGTGAATATGAAAAACCTTAAGGAATACAATTATTTCACAAGAGTTTGGCTAAAGGACACGCCTCTAAAACTGAAACCGGTCACTAACATGGCGACCCAAATGAAGGGCAATCGTCTGGAAATGACATTTATTACTTCCCTCGACGCTTCCGTTCCTTTGCCAAGTAGCAGTTTCTCTTATTCCATTTTTGATCCCACCTATTATATTGAAATGCTTCATACCAATACAGAAAAGCCCGTCCTTTTATCTGGTGCTCCGAAAGGTTGCACCTATGCGTTATCTCCCCCCAATCCCGATCCAAGTGATGTTGCACAAGCTTCCCTGCTAGATACTTCTATGCGCGGCGAGACGGGTCTTGGTATTTTTTTTGCTGAACGGGTAAATTTGACATGTCCCGAAAAGTAATAGTTTTCCTAAAAACAATTATCGCAGTGCTTCCAGTGCTTTGTTTTTCAGCCTCTTTAGCTGTTGCCGCCAACGATCCCTCGCTTTGGGCTGACGGTATAAACTGGATGGCAACGCAACAAAGAAAATTGCACGAAGAACTTATCGCTGCACTCAAAATGATGACAGCAGAAGGCAGTGCGGCCGCAGCGGGTAGCCTGATCATAGGGAGTTTTCTCTATGGAATATTTCATGCGGCTGGGCCCGGGCATGGCAAGATCGTTTTAACGACCTATCTGCTTACTCATCCGCACAAACTCAGTCAAGGCATTGGCATTGCAGCTTTTGGTGCGTTGTGTCAGGGCATGGTGGCAATTGTCCTGGTTTATGGATTGTTATATCTCGCCGGATGGGTTCCAAGGGAGACAAACTCAGCCGTCGCCTGGAGTGAACGCCTCAGCTATCTCTTTATGGCAATTATCGGAGCCTTTTTGATCTTACGAATTTTGCGACAAGAGATCAGTCGGTATTTTCTAAAGACACAATCGGGAGCCCTTCACAGTCACGACAAACACACCGCCGAAGATTGTGGGCATAGCCACATGCCAAGTGGCGAACAGTTGGAGCAAGTCAGCGGTCTTCTGTCCGTGTTTAGCGTCGTGTTAGCTATAGGACTTCGTCCTTGTCTTGGTGCCGTGTTAGTTTTGGCACTTGCAAAAGCCGTCACCCTTCCTTTGGCAGGTGTAGGAGCCGTTATCGCTATGTCTACTGGCACCAGTATCACCGTTGCAACATTGGCTTTCCTTGCCGTAAAAGTTCGGCACAAGGTTACATCGCAGATCACAAACAAAAATCCATTTTGGAAGATAGCTGTGAGTGGAATGACCATAATGGGTGGAAGTATTCTGTTTATCATAGGAATTAGCCTACTGAGTACTTCCTTTCACAGCCGCCACCCGCTGGGATTATAAATTCAACAGACACAAATTCTCTTTACAACATGGCCGTCTCACGTTGCTGATGAAAGTGTCTTATTATAGTCAGGAATCTCAGGGGCAACATGATCAACTTACAAAAAAAGCCCCTTGGATCAGTATATTACTGAAACCCAAGAGGCTTTTAGAATAATGGTGGGCCCGGTAGGACTTGAACCTACGACCAGTCCGTTATGAGCGGACGGCTCTAACCAGCTGAGCTACAGGCCCATATTATCCAGCGGTATAACTCAATTAAGACGTTAATACCAACTGATTGTGACTATTTAGCCTGTTCCGCAAAAAGACGCAATTGGCGAAACGTTAATTTCGCCAATTTTTGTGTTTTTTTGGAAATCAGGATTTATGTGTCGAGGAAACTCCGTAGTTTCCGAGAGCGACTTGGGTGCTTCAATTTGCGAAGAGCCTTTGCTTCAATCTGCCTGATACGCTCACGAGTAACAGAGAATTGTTGCCCTACTTCTTCCAAAGTGTGGTCCGTATTCATGCCAATACCAAAACGCATCCGCAAGACACGTTCCTCACGTGGCGTGAGAGAAGCCAGAACACGCGTTGTCGTTTCACGCAAATTAGACTGAATAGCTGCGTCCAAAGGCTGAACTGCATTTTCATCTTGAATGAAATCGCCAAGATGACTGTCTTCCTCATCACCGATTGGAGTCTCTAGGCTGATGGGCTCTTTTGCAATTTTCATCACTTTGCGCACTTTTTCAAGTGGCATACCTAGTTTAACAGCCAGCTCTTCCGGTGTTGGCTCCCGTCCAATTTCATGAAGCATCTGACGAGAAGTCCGAACCAGTTTATTAATCGTCTCGATCATATGAACTGGAATACGGATTGTTCGTGCCTGATCAGCAATTGAACGTGTGATTGCCTGCCTGATCCACCAAGTCGCGTAGGTTGAGAATTTGTAGCCGCGACGATATTCAAATTTATCCACGGCTTTCATCAAACCGATGTTGCCTTCCTGAATAAGATCAAGGAACTGCAAACCACGGTTCGTATATTTTTTAGCAATCGAGATAACAAGGCGAAGGTTGGCTTCAACCATTTCTTTTTTTGCACGACTGGCTTCACGCTCACCAGTTTGAACTGTTCCGACAATTCTGCGGAATTCATTCATTGGCATGCCAAATTCTGAAGATATCTTGATAATTTCGCCGCGATTTTCGTTTATGCTTTCCAATTCGTTAGCAACGAAGTCTTTCCAACCCTTTGCTTTCAACGTGGAAACTTTTTCAACCCAAGCCGGATCAAGCTCTGATCCGAAATAGTTTTCCAAGAAGCTTGTACGGGATACTTTGTGACGTTCGGCAAGGCGTAGAAGTTTACCTTCCAAGCTCATTAAGCGACGATTAATACCGTAAAGTTGGTCAACGAGAGCTTCAATACGATTATTCGTCAAATGAACGTCATCCATTAGTTGGACGAGTTCGTTTCTAAGTTTATCGTATTTCTTTTCCTGCCCTGCTGGAACAGCCTCGTTCTCAAGTGCTGCTGTTAGCCGTTGCTCTTGCAACTTGTGCAGTTTCTTATAAGTCTTGGCGATCTCATCGAAACGTTCAAAAACCTGTGGCTTCAGTGTTTCTTCAAGAGCGGCCAAAGACATAGTATTTTCTTCAGCTTCATCTTCATCGTCATCTTGATTGGCAGGCTTGCCGTCTTCATCCTCGTCCTCTTCAGAAGAAGATTCTTCAGTTGTTTCCTTATCTCCGTCCTCAGCGCTCTCTTCACCAAGCCCTGGGGCTGGTAAATCGTCGTCGCTTTCCTCATCAAAGCCTTCTTGCAAAGCCTTTTCAGCAGCAGCGCCAGCACCATAAGTTGCATCTAGATCGATCACGTCCCGTAGCAGCAACTGTTCTTGGAGCATCAATTCACGCCAATTCAGGATCGCGCGAATAGTCAGCGGGCTTTCACAGATAGCGCCGATCAGTTTTCCACGACCAGCTTCAATTCGTTTTGCGATGGCAATTTCGCCTTCGCGGGAAAGAAGCTCAACAGTTCCCATCTCACGCAAATACATGCGAACAGGATCGTCAGTTCGATCTCCAGCCGTTGAGGTTTTCTCTGCAGGCTTGCCGACAGCAGTTCCAGTAACTGGAGCAGCTTCGCTTTCCTCTGACGAAGCCTCTTCTCCCGCTTCATCATTTTCAACAACGTTAATGCCCATTTCGGACAATAAAGACATCGTGTCTTCAATTTGTTCGGAAGACATCTGATCTTGTGGCAAAACAGCGTTCAGCTCGTCAAATGTGACGAACCCTTTCTCTTTTGCCTTTGCCAGCATTTTCTTAACACCGGCTTGCGAGGCATCAATTAAAGGACTGTCTGGCGTATCATCTCGTTGCTCGGGAGCTTCTGCAGCTTCAGCACTCTTCATAGCCATATAGTATTAACTCCTGAATTTCATCTACCTCGATACGTGACGCAGATATAAAATATTCTAAAAACCTGTCTCTTTACCCGACGCTATTCCAAAGCCATCCAGATCCACTTCATTGCCCGCAGCTTCTTCTATAGCTTTTTGAGCAACTTTCAATCGATCGAGGTTTTCGTGCGTCACATCTTCTTCTAACTGTTCTTGCGCTAACTTCAAATCTCGTACTAATGACTCCCGCTTGTGGCGAGCCAGCAAATGCTGCCATCCTCGACGGGCATCTTCCAACGCCGCATCTGTTTCCACAAACCAATCCAGAGACTCTGAAGTAAGCTGTTTTAACTTCCCAATCAGATCAACAAGCCCACGAATGGTTAATTGGTGCTTCATACCCTCGTAGTCAAGGTTTGATTCGGAAGTAGCAATTTCTATTATTCCACGACGTAGCCTGTCAAGGTGGCCTGAAGAAAGTTGCATCGCGGCAAAATCTTCAAAGCAACTTTCCAGTATTTCCGGGTGATTGACGACTGCCAAAATCAACAATTCTTCTCCTCGACCCAATTTTTTTTCTAACCGGATAGGAGTGGAGTGTGTGTTTTTTTTGTATTTTCCATCTTTTTGATTCGCGAATCGTTCGAATCGCTTTGCGGTTTTGCCTTTATTCCACCCCTGGCTTCTACTTTCACTTTCCCCTTGAGACCACTTCCAAAGCCTCTCTTTGAAGTGCTTGTGATAATATCCTTTCACTGTCTCATCAGAAATTTGATCGCATAGTCCCAAAAGGGCCGCCTCAAAAGCCGCCTTTTGTTCCGGCGTTTTCAATTCTCTATCTTGAAATTCCTTTTTCCAAAGCAACTCTGATAAAGGTAATGCATTAACCAACACCTCCCTAATTGCATCGACACCTTGTTGTTGAATCAAATCATCTGGATCTAATCCGTCAGGCAATAGGGAAAATCGAAGAGAAAAGCCGGGTTTAAGCATAGGAAGCGCACGTTCTGCTGCACGAAGAGCCGCCTTCCAACCCGCGGCATCGCCATCAAGACACATCGTCGGCTCAGGGGCCATTCGCCAAAGGACTTGCAGTTGGCTTTCAGTGATCGCTGTCCCCAATGGCGCAACAGATTGCTGAATTCCAGCTGAAGAAAGGGCAATCACATCCATATATCCCTCAGCGACCACAACATTTCCGTTATCGAAAGCATGTTTTCGGGCCGAGGCCATATTGTAAAGGACAGAACCTTTATGAAATAATGGAGTTTCCGGTGAATTTAGGTATTTAGCAGGCGCATCTCCAAGAGCACGCCCACCAAAAGCGATGACTCTTCCTCGCGGGTCTCCAATTGGAAACATTAACCGATCGCGGAATCGATCATAACTTTCCCGGCCATTATCCGGTTTAATAATGAGCCCCGCTTCGATTTGTAGGACTTCAGATATTCCGCGAGCAAGCAACGCATCCTTCATGGCAGTTCTGGCGTTCGGCGCATAACCAAGTCGAAACTCTTCAATTGCTGACGGAGACAAAGCCCTCTTTTCCAGATATTTCCTGGCCCCCAACCCAATTTGCCCTGCAAGCTGAGAGACGAACCACTTGGCCGCCACTTCCATCACTTCGTGAAGGGTAGCAGTCTTTTGTTGTTGTTTCTTTTCTTCAGGACGCTGAACTGGCATTTGCAGTCCAGCAAGATCTGCAAGTCGCTCAATAGCTTCAGGGAATTCAACGCCTTCAGTTTGCCTGACGAAATCAACATGATCCCCATGAGCGCCGCAACCAAAACAATGAAAAAATCCCTTTTCTTCATTCACTGTAAAAGAAGGGCTTTTCTCGTTGTGGAAAGGACAAAGTCCGGAAAATTCCCGGCCTTTTTTGATAAGTTTTGTCCGCCGGCCGATGAGTTCAGCAAGGCTGACTCGACTCCTGATTTCATCTAGAAACTGAGGAGGAAAGGCCATTTAGTCTCCAACTAACCCCGCGAATTAATTTCTAACGCGGGGTTTTCTTAATATCGTTTATGCTCCGAGTGTTGATTTGACAAAAGCACTCGCTTTTGAAAAATCCATTCGCCCAGCATACTTGCCTTTAAGGGCTCCCATGGTTTTACCCATGTCTTTTAACCCTTCAGCACTAATTTCAGCAATAATATCTTTAACCGCTTGTTCTGTTTCCGTATCATCGAATTGCCTGGGCAAGAATTCAGAAATAATATCAATTTCTTCTTGCTCGGCTTCAGCAAGGTCAACCCGACCTCCACCTTCATAAGCCGTGATTGAATCTCTTCTCTGTCTAACCATGGTTGTCAGCATCTGAAGAATTTCATCATCACCGATTCCCTCTTCAGAGTCTCTTTCGCGGGCAGCGATATCTCGGTCCTGAAGGGTAGCTTTGATCAATCTCAAAGTGGAAAGTTTCCGCTTATCCTTTGATTTCATTGCCTCTTTTAGATTTTCTTTTAGACGATTGCGTATCATTATTACCATAATCAATTATGAAAGAAGCAGACATACTACCCTATGGGCATTTTATTAGCAAACCAAATTTTTTATTTAAGTTGTTGTTTTTAAAGGATTATTTTTAGTGCAGAGAATCTTGACGCGCCCCTCTCTTTCCCTTATGTTGCCGCTTTAATATCAGTTTTGGCAGAAGGAATGCGACTCAGCAATTTTCGCAGGGGGTCCCTATAGGCATGTCTAAATCAATTAATAACGCGGATTTGCACAGCGAGCGGACGGCAACGGCCCTTCTTGTGCTCAGTGACGGAACAGTATTTCACGGGTTTGGTGTCGGAGCAACCGGCGAGACAACGGGTGAAGTCTGCTTCAATACATCTATTACAGGGTATCAGGAAAGCCTGACAGATCCCTCTTTTGCCGGACAAATGATAACCTTCACCTTCCCCCATATTGGGAATGTTGGTTTTAACGATGAAGATAATGAGACTTCAGGCGTTGCGGCAAACGGGCTCATAATTAAAGCCGATATTACGGACCCCGCCAACTGGCGCGCAGCCGGACAACTTGATGATTGGTTAAAATCAAAGAATCTCATAGGTATTTCCGGCGTTGATACGCGCCAGCTTACTCACATCATCAGAGAGAGCGGCGCTCCAAATGGCATTATAGCCCATAACCCCGACGGAACTTTCGATCTGGATGACCTGAAGAAAAAAGCAGCAACTTGGCCCGGACTTGAAGGTATGGACCTCGCTGGGCAAGTTTCCTGTAAAGAAAGCTACACTTGGACAGAAAGCGACTGGACGCTGCAAAGCGGGTTTGGTGAACAATCGAAACCAAAGCGTCATATTGTAGCTGTGGACTATGGCGTTAAACACAACATTTTACGCTGCTTGGCATCCCTTGGCTGCTCCATCACGGTTGTCCCTGCCTCCTCTAGTATTGAGGATATTAAATCTCATAAGCCAGACGGCATTTTTCTAGCCAACGGACCAGGAGACCCCGCAGCGACAGGTAAATATGCGGTTCCTGTTATCAAACAATGCATTGAAAGTGGAATTCCAACATTTGGAATTTGCCTTGGCCACCAGATGTTAGCAATTGCTGTTGGCGCTGAAACCATGAAAATGAAACAAGGCCACCGCGGCGCCAACCAGCCTGTTAAGGACTTAATAACAGGGAAAGTTGAAATCACTTCTCAAAACCATGGTTTTGTTGTGAAGCGCGAAAGCCTTCCTGAAGGGGTCACTGAAACTCATAAATCCTTGTTTGATGGTGTTGTTGAAGGTTTAAGCCTCGATGGCAAACCTGTTTTCTCTGTTCAATACCATCCTGAGGCCAGCCCAGGCCCACAAGACAGTCACTATCTTTTCCAACGCTTTGTAGATTTGGTTGATGCCCATGCCTAAACGTACTGATATTAAGTCCATTATGATCATTGGTGCCGGACCCATTATTATTGGTCAGGCATGCGAATTTGACTATTCTGGGACACAAGCCTGCAAGGCGTTGAAGGAAGAGGGATACCGGATCATTCTGGTCAATTCCAACCCCGCGACCATCATGACCGACCCAAACCTTGCCGACGCCACCTATATCGAGCCCATTACACCGGATGTGGTCGAGAAGATAATTGAAAAAGAAAGACCCGATGCCCTGCTCCCTACTATGGGCGGACAGACGGCTCTAAATACAGCACTAGCCCTCTCCGAGAGAGGAACGCTCAAACGGCTTGGCGTAGAGTTAATCGGCGCCAATGAGGAGGCCATTGAGAAGGCCGAAGATCGAGACAAATTCCGTACAGCCATGATCAAGATTGGTCTGGATATGCCTTTAAGTGCCATTGCCCGTACGATGGATGAAGGCTGGAAGGCTCTAGAAGAGATCAATCTCCCTTGCATCATTCGACCGTCTTTTACCATGGGTGGTACTGGCGGTGGTATCGCTTATAACAGGGAAGAGTTTGAAACCATCGTTGCCTCAGGGCTTGATGCATCTCCCACAACTGAAGTTCTTATTGAAGAGAGCATTGTGGGCTGGAAAGAATATGAAATGGAAGTTGTTCGCGACAAAGCGGATAACTGCATTATCATCTGTTCCATTGAAAATGTTGATCCCATGGGTGTTCATACGGGCGATTCCATTACCGTAGCCCCGGCCCTCACGTTAAGTGACAAAGAATACCAGATTATGCGGAATGCCTCGATCGCTGTTCTTCGGGAAATTGGTGTGGAGACAGGCGGGTCGAACGTGCAATTTGCCGTAAATCCAGAAAATGGCCGCTTGATCATTATTGAAATGAATCCCCGCGTGTCCCGCTCCAGCGCCCTCGCATCTAAAGCAACCGGCTTCCCCATTGCGAAAATAGCTGCAAAGCTTGCTGTTGGTTATACTCTGGATGAACTAGACAATGACATTACCGGCGTCACTCCAGCGTCATTCGAGCCGACAATTGACTATGTTGTAACGAAGATCCCTCGTTTCACTTTCGAAAAATTCCCCGGCACAGAAGCGATTCTTGGTACGGCAATGAAGTCCGTTGGCGAAGCTATGGCTGTTGGCCGGACATTCGCTGAATCATTGCAAAAAGCGCTTCGGTCAATGGAGACGGGCCTTACTGGCTTGAATGAACAAGACATTGGAACATCGAAGCAAGAAATACTGAACTTGCTTACACGGAGCACACCAGAACGCCTGCTTAATATTGCGCAAGCATTCCGCACCGGCCTGACTTTGGAAGAGATCCAAGGTGCTAGCGGATTTGAACCATGGTTTCTCTCTCAAATTGAGGCGCTGGTTTCTATGGAAAACGCAGTGCGCATCAAAGGCATTCCCAAGAATAAAGGCGGCTTGCTGACTTTAAAGAAAATGGGTTTTTCTGACGAACGACTTGCTGAGATTTCGAACACCACTCCCGCCGATATTCATGCATTCCGGCAGAAGCTAAACATAAATCCTGTTTATAAGCGTATTGATACATGCGCAGGTGAATTCACATCCAAAACGCCTTACCTATATTCCACTTATGAAGGCAATGAATGGGATGCGGCAGTTTGTGAATCTCACCCTACCGACAAGAAGAAAGTTATAATTCTAGGCGGCGGACCGAATAGAATTGGTCAAGGGATTGAGTTTGATTATTGCTGCGTTCATGCGGCATACGCCCTCAATGAAGTCGGCTACGAGACTATTATGGTCAATTGTAATCCAGAGACTGTGTCTACAGATTATGATACGTCCGATCGCCTGTACTTTGAACCACTTACCATTGAAGATGCCCTTGCGATCATTCGAAAAGAGCAATCTAACGGAACACTTCATGGGGTTATCGTACAATTTGGTGGCCAAACACCCCTTAAACTTGCGGCCGAGCTGGAAGCTGCTGGGGTCCCAATTCTAGGAACAACGCCAGACGCTATTGATCTAGCCGAAGACAGAGAACGTTTCCAGCAACTTCTTCACGGACTAGGACTTCTCCAGCCTGAAAATGGCATTGCCAGATCCGTTGAAGAAGCTTTCGATATTGCTGAACGCATTGGATATCCGGTTGTTGTACGCCCTTCTTATGTATTGGGTGGACGCGCCATGGAAATTGTCAGGGACCACACTTCCCTTGATCGGTATATGCGCGAAGCGGTTCAGGTATCAGGAGACTCTCCTGTTCTTGTGGACAGCTATCTTCAAAATGCCATTGAGGTTGACGTTGATTGTCTGTGTGATGGCAAAGACGTATTTGTTGCCGGTATCATGGAACATATTGAAGAAGCCGGCATTCATTCAGGGGACAGTGCTTGCGCTCTTCCCCCCTATACTTTGAGTGATGACGCCATTGCAGAAATCCGCAAGCAGTCTGAAGCGCTTGCTATCGCACTGAACGTTGTTGGATTAATGAATGTGCAATTTGCCATTAAAGATGACACTGTCTACATTCTGGAAGTCAATCCTCGGGCCAGCAGGACTGTTCCGTTTGTTGCAAAAAGTATCAACTACCCAATTGCCAAAATAGCCGCTCGAATCATGGCAGGGGAAAGCCTTCAATCCTTCAACTTGATCACCCGCAAGCTAGACCATGTTACGGTGAAAGAAGCTGTATTCCCGTTCAATCGTTTTCCAGGTGTTGATGTGATTTTAGGCCCTGAAATGCGTTCAACCGGAGAAGTTATGGGGATTGATACAGATTTTGCATCCGCCTTCCTTAAGTCTCAATTGGCCGCAGGTGTTGTTCTCCCAACTTCAGGTAAAGTGTTTTTGTCTGTTAAAGATGTGGACAAATCCCTTACTCTCGATGTAGCTAAAAAACTACTAGAACTAGGGTTTAAAATTCTCTCGACATCGGGCACAGCAGCCTTTCTGTCAGACAACGGTCTCGCAGTTGAGAAAGTCAATAAAGTCATGGAAGGTCGTCCAAATATCGTTGATTTGATGAAAAACGGAGATATCTCTCTTGTCATCAATACAACTGAAGGGGCGCAAGCCTTGCAAGACAGTTATGACATACGGCATACTGCACTTGTTATGAAGACGCCTTATTCAACAACTATCGCTGGCGCACGTGCTACTGCGATGGCAATTGAAAAAATTAAGACAGGAACACTTGAAGTTAAACCACTTCAATCTTATTCTTAATTCATTATTCATTCGATGTGTGGCACACATTAACATTCGCCGTTGAATTTGGCGTAAGCAGAGAGCATTTGCGTGATAGCGTAAAAAGAGAATTAATGGAACGACTACCAATGACAGCAGCTGGTTTTAACCGGCTGGAAAATGAACTAAAAAACCTTAAAGGTAATTCGCGCCCTGCGGTCATCCAGGCGATTGCTACGGCCCGAGAGCATGGCGATCTATCTGAGAATGCAGAATATCATGCTGCAAAAGAGCAGCAATCCCTCATTGAAGGTCGTATTGCTGAACTTGCAGACAAGCTTGGTCGCTCTGAAGTTATTGATGTTGCCTCTATTACAGGAAGCACCATTAAATTCGGCGCAACGATTCAGGTTGTTGATGAAGACACTGATGAAGAGACTAGTTACCAAATTGTTGGCGAAGATGAGAGCAACATTGAAGAAGGACGCCTCTCAATTAGAGCCCCACTGGCCCGTGCCCTGATTGGGAAAGAACAAGGTGATAGTATTGAAGTAACTACGCCCGGTGGTTCGAAAGCCTACGAAATTTTGGATATCAAATATATCGACTAAGATTGCATGTAGCGTTTTACACGAATTTTCATGCCTTAAATATGAAAGAGCGGTGTTCGGACGAATACCGCTCTTCTTTGTTAACCAGAGAGAGGATCAGCTTTTAGGATATCCTATCTGATCCAGCACTTCTGATATCTCCTCCAATATTCTTGGGTCCTCAATTGTAGCTGGCGCATTATATTCTTCACCATCTGCAATTTTTCGCATAATACCGCGAAGTATCTTTCCCGATCTTGTTTTTGGAAGGCGTTTGACAACCATTGCCTGCCGGAAGGCTGCTACGGGCCCAATTTTCTCACGAACAAGGGCAACAACTTCCTTCACTATGTCGTCATCATCCCGTGAGACACCTGCATTAAGAACAACAAACCCCATTGGAATTTGCCCTTTAAGCTGGTCTTTTGCACCAATCACAGCGCATTCAGCAACATCCTTATGCTCAGCTAGCACTTCTTCCATGCCGCCTGTTGAAAGACGATGGCCAGCCACATTAATGATGTCATCGGTTCTAGCCATAATAAACAAGTAACCGTCTTCATCAATGTAACCGGCGTCTCCAGTTTTATAGTAACCCGGTATTTCCTCCATGTAAGAGCTTATAAAGCCCTCATCATTATTCCATAACGTAGGCAATGTCCCTGGAGGGAGAGGCAATTTAACGGCAATAACACCGATTTCCCCAACGGGTATGATCTCACTTGGATCTTCTTCATTAATGATCTGGATATCGTAGCCAGGTACAGGCAAAGTTGAACTGCCAAGTTTAACAGGCTTAATACCATATCCAGCACAATTAGCCCCCATAGGCCATCCGGTTTCCGTTTGCCACCAATGGTCAAGCACGGGAACTTTCAGCATGTCTTGCGCCCAAATAATCGTATCAGGATCCGCACGTTCCCCTGCAAGGAAAAGGGTTTTAAAATGACTTAAGTCATAGTCAGAAATAAGGGATCCAGTTGGGTCTTGTTGCTTGATAGCCCGAAACGCGGTTGGTGCTGTAAAGAGTGCTTTAACTTTATGATCCTGTATAACTCGCCAAAAAGTTCCAGCATCAGGAGTGCCAACAGGCTTCCCTTCAAACAAGATAGTTGTACTGCCATTTAGTAGCGGCGCATAAACAATATAAGAATGACCAACAACCCACCCCACATCAGAAGCAGCCCAGAAGACGTCCCCAGGGTCGATATCGTAGACATGCTTCATTGACCACTTCAGTACAACCGCATGGCCACCATTATCTCTTACCACTCCTTTAGGAACGCCAGTTGTTCCTGAAGTATAAAGGACATAAAGAGGATCCGATGCTGCCACTGGAACACAATCGATTGGTTTGCTTGCAGCAGTAAGCTCCGCCCAATCAACGTCACGCCCCTCAATCATACTAGCAGCAGCTTCGGGGCGTTGAAGTATCACACAAGAGGACGGTTTATGCTCAGCAATATCAATTGCGTCGTCTAAAAGGGGTTTATATTCAACAATCCGCCCAGGTTCCAGACCACATGATCCCGCAATAATCGCTTTTGGTTTTGCGTCATCAATACGAGTTGCAAGTTCTTTTGGCGCAAAGCCACCAAACACAACGGAATGAATGGCGCCAATGCGCGCACAAGCCAGCATGGCGATTGCAGCTTCAGGGACCATAGGCATATATATGATAACCCGGTCCCCTTTCGTAATCCCGAGACTATCAAGACCACCAGCAAAGCGTGCGACAATATCTGTAAGTTGGCGGTAGGTATATCTTTCCACCATATTTGTCATGGGACTATCATAAATGAGGGCGGCCTGATCGCCTCTTCCCGCCTCGACATGGCGGTCCAGACAATTATAACAGGTATTCATCTCTCCCCCAGCGAACCACTTGGTAAAAGGCGAATTGTCATCATCCAAAACACGGTCCCACTTTTTAAACCATGTAATTTCCTGAGCGGCCTGTCCCCAAAATTCTTCAGGGTTTGTCAGAGATTTTTTATAATCTTCTTCATACGTATTCATAGCCCATTCCTCCCGCATCACTGACTTAGTAAAATAAGTTACTCGTTAACGTTTCTGCCAAATACTCTAAGACATCACAAAGCGACCGCCAAATTTATAACAAAAAAAAGCCGTGAATTTATCCACGGCTTTTTTGTCATTCATATAGCATCGTTCTCAGTTGTCATTTCTTGAAGAGATCTTGCAAGCTTTGACGCGCAGCAGCCTTTTCATCGGCTTCTTCCGGCTCATCTGATTTTTTCCCGAAAACAGCTTCGGCTTCAGCCATTGGATTGAACCGTTCTTCTCTCTGCAGCGCTTGTTTCTTGCGCTCATACGCAGTCAACGGCACAGCTGCGGCCTCTGCGGCGACAGTAGCGGCAACTTCTTTTATAAGATTGCTACGATCCTCATCGCTACGAAGATGCGCTGATTTCTTAACGAACTCATCCAGCTCCAGCTGAGTACAAATGCCCAGACTAACCGGATCACGTGGGCGAATGGTTTGAGTATCCCTGTGAGTTTTGTCCCTCACAGCTGTAATCGTTGGCTTGGTCGTGCCAATCAATTTTCCAATTTGCGCATCCGACAATTCAGGATGAAACTTTACCAACCATGCAATCGCGTCGGGCCTATCACCACGACGGGAAACCGGAGTATAACGCCCGCCCGAACGACGTGGTTGAGGGACATCCCCAACGGGCTCGCTCAATGCCAATTTTGCATTTGGATCATTTTGACATCGATCCAGTTCTGCTTGTGTCAATTGCCCATTCGTAATCGGGTCATGTCCGACGATACCGACGGCAACTTCACAGTCTGCAATCCCTTTAATTTCAAGATGAAACATTCCACAAAAATCAGCGATCTGATGAAAGGATAGGGTTGTATTATCAATCAACCAAACGGCAGTTGCCTTTGGCATCAACGGCGTGGACATAACTTCTCCTCAATTGGTCCTGAAAATAACAGAAACCCAAGAACTCTATTAATAGCATATATGGCGGAAAAACAACCTAAAGTCTAGGCTGTAAACCGCATATATCGATTGCATTACCTCAGACTTTAAGAACAATTTTGCCTATATGAGAAGAATCATCGATTCTGGCATGGGCTTTTGATGCATCCGTAAGCGAAAAAACACTGTCGATAACGGGCGCAACGGTTCCAGCTGACAGAAGCGGCCATACCTTATTTTCCAGACTGCGACCGATTTCTGACTTTGCTTGGACTGACTGTGGACGCAAGGTAGAACCCGTAATTGTAAGTCGTTTCATCATCACAGGTGCAAAATTCACTTCGGCTTTCGCTCCGCCTAAAAAGGCAATATAGACAAGGCGTCCTTCTACAGCCAGCGCTGTAATATTTCGTTGAATATAATCGCCACCAACCATATCCAGTATCAAATCGACACCGCGTCCATCAGTGAGTTCTTGCACAACCTCAACATAGTCTTCAGATTTATAGTTGATACCACGCTCAGCACCCAGCGCTTCAATTTCTCGGCATTTTTCATCCGTAGAAGCCGTCGCGAATACCCGGGCGCCGAATGCTTTAGCAAGCTGAATGGCGGTTGTGCCGATACCGCTGGCACCACCATGGATCAAAAAGGTCTCACCACCTTTTAAGCGCCCGCGATCGAACACATTCGTCCAAACCGTGAAATAAGTCTCTGGTATGGCGGCGGCCTTTACCATGTCAAACTCGTTTGGAATATCAAGGCACTGGGCTTCAGGGGCAACGCAATATTCTGCATACCCACCGCCAGCGACTAATGCACATAGTTTATCACCAACCTTGTATTTAGTGACACCAGCACCAACGACAGCCACTGTTCCCGCAACTTCCAATCCAGGAATATCCGAAGCACCAGGAGGGGGGGCATAACCGCCCATCCTCTGCAAGACGTCTGGTCTATTGACACCAGCAGCCTCAACGCGGATAAGTACTTCATCGTGAGCAGCTTCAGGGACTGGTCTGGTCGTCGGCACTAAATTCTCAGGACCGCCAAATTCCTTGATTTCAATCGCCGTCATTTCAGTGGGCAGTGATGTCATTTTCATCTCCGTTTGAACTTATTTTTGTTATTTCAATGTAACTGCTGGTATTCTTTAGCAAAAGGAGACACACGAAAATTTAGCTGTTTCTCCAATTCCAAATCTGGTTCATAGCATATGAAGGAATGAAATAATGACAAGTGAAGAGAATGACACACCGATCAAAAGTCGATTCCCTCAATCCTTCGATAGCATGTCAGTGAGTGAATTGGAGGATTACATTTCAACGTTAAAGATCGAGATACAAAAGGTTGAGGGTCTAATCGTGAAAAAGAAAAGCGCTGAGTCGGCCGCCCATAGTGTCTTTAAGGTTTAAACAAAATAAACATCAAACATTATAATCAAACCAAACTACACGCCAAAAACGCATAAATCCTCAATATTTTCAAATATAGTCATCTTTTTTGGAATTAATTTGTATTCATTAATTGTAATTTAACAAAATGAACCTAAATTAATTGTTGTAGCCTACTTGTTAGGTTACCGATTGGATCTCATCCAATCTGTTTGACGCCTCCCTGTTGACTTGAGCCGCCTTATGGCGGCTCTTTTTTTGTCTGTATCAAAATAAAACCTTTTTTTGCTAATTGTTATATTATTGTACCTATTGGGGTTGACTCTTTCGCTAATACAGAGTTTTATCCTCTCCAACAGGTCAAGTTTGACAGGTTGAGGTATCAAAAAAAACACTACTGAGGGGAGCGCTTGCAAAAGCAGCTCCCCCTTTTAATTTTGGACCTCCCTATTCCCTTAGAAGCAGTGAATTCAAAGACCAAAAACCTATTTTTGATCTGGACCTTGGCAATTCCACGGTATAGCTTGCGGCAACAAATTTATTAATAACGTACTGGGAGCTTGTGAATGGCTGATCCTAATTTCCTCAAGTTTGATACTTTAAGTCTTCATGCGGGCCAAAAGCCCGACCCGGTAACAGGTTCCAGAGCTGTACCTATTTATCAAACGACATCCTATGTGTTCCGTGATGCAGACCATGCAGCTTCTTTATTTAACTTAGAGACAACCGGGCATATTTACTCGCGCCTTTCTAACCCGACAACAGCTGTATTGGAAGAGCGCCTTGCCAGTCTTGAAGGCGGAATAGGGGCCATTTGCACAGCATCAGGCCATGCCGCTATGCATCTTGCCATTGTGACTTTAATGAATGCAGGGGCTCATATTGTCTGCTCTCAATCGGTTTACGGCGGAACCTATAATTTCCTTACTCACACAATGCCACGTTTTGGAATCACAACTACTTTTGTTGACCCACAAGATGTAAATGCGTTCAAAAAAGCAATCACGGACGACACCAGACTGGTCATTTCAGAAACCCTTGGGAATCCGGGCCTGGAAGTAACCGATATCGAAAAGGTTGCGACCGTTGCCCATGACGCCGGTATCCCGCTTATGATTGATAATACTTTTGGAACCCCATATTTATGCAGACCCTTTGATTTT
>Ga0209826_1001154_pt1 | contig 18545 bp, 15 predicted proteins | sample GOMGulsemesocosm_5_FD_184637 | JGI IMG/M metagenome (GOLD analysis project Ga0209826, IMG submission 184637) | Methane-oxidizing microbial communities from mesocosms in the Gulf of Mexico - GOM15C Gulf of Mexico (SPAdes) (version 2) | ecosystem: Environmental > Aquatic > Marine > Cold seeps... | reverse complement strand
TATACAAGTAATAAAACACTAATTACTCGCGCAATGTTTTGCTGGGGTAGTTTTTCCAGAGCAGTTGAGAATGAGGTTAAGTTATCTGTTAATGCCATTAAATTATTTAATCTTCCATTATTTTTCGTCAATTTTGATTACTAAAAATAAGCTGTTCAACGCAACTTATTATAAAACATGTGCTAATTTTACAATACTAATGACTGATAATACTTTGTCATTAATTTCTAACTATGTAGAGTATAAATCACTGGCAAGGAAAATAAACAGCTTTAGTTAACTGCTTTTGACCATTGATTTTTGGTAATTGATTTTTCTCTGTCACAAGCTTACGTATTTCATTTTGCATGCCGTTATGATGACATGATAAACATCAACTATGAAACCTTTAAGTGTTCAATAGATCAGAAATTTCTATCTTAGATTCAAGTGTTATTTTATTCGACATGTACGGAGCTTTTCTTGATCTAAATTTTGATACCAAGTTTAAAAACAACATTTCTTTTCACGTTAGCTAATAAAAACAAATGTGAAAGAGAAGCAAAATTATTAGCGACCAATATTTTGTTTTTCTTTTAATTTTTTTCAACTGGGTATAATTGGAAAAAAATCGCATATAAAACTGGTACAACGCCTAAAGTTAATACCGTTGCTCCTAATAAACCAAAAATAATTGCTACAGCCATTGGTTCCCACATAACACCTCCCCCTAGGTACAAGGGGATCATGCCAACAACGGTTGTTGCAGTGGTTAACAATATGGGTCTGAGTCGCTTTCTTGCAGCTGAGCCTATAGCGTCAAAAGCCGATAACCCCTCATCTTTTTGTTCGATTTTAATTCTATCAATCAAGACTATAGCATTGTTTATTACAATACCTGCTAATGAAATAATACCTAACAAGGTCATAAAACCCATATAGGAATTAGTAATATTTAATCCCGCTGCCACACCAATTAAGCCTAGGGGAATAGTTAATATGATAATACTTGTCTTTCTAATGCAGTTAAATTGACCTACCAGTAACAAGATAATAATAACCCCAGCTAAAGGCAGTTTTTCCATGATAGAAGCATTTGCCTTGCCAGAGGCTTCAGCTTCTCCACCTAACTCCCAACGGTAGCCCACAGGCCATAACTTTTGCTGCTCGGTCAACCAAGGTACAAGTTCTTTGTTGATTTGAACTGCGGTCATACCCATTTCAACATCTGAAGCAATAGTAATTGTTTTTAGCCTATCACGACGATAAATAATAGCTGGCTGCCAAACAAAATCAGTTTTTACTAGTTGCCCCATTGGGTGGGATTGTAAATCATTAGTTAATATATTTACTGATGTGGGCAGTTCATTTTCCATTGAATTTAGTGACTTTGCTTTTAACATTATAGGAATAATATCTTCACCTTCCCTAAAGTCAGAAATTTTTACGCCATTTACCGTAGCTTGCAGTGTTATGGCTATGTCCGCATTGGTAATTCCTAAACGTTGAGATTGAGCTTCATCAATATCAATTTTCAGTTTTTTAATTTGTCTGCCCCAATTATCATTTATTCCTTTAACACCTGAAATACTGGCCAATTTAGTCTTTATCTCTTTACTGATATTTAAAAGTAAATCTTTATTTCGACCAGAAATTCTAACTTCAATGGGATTACTTACAGCAGCGCCATTGGAAAGTTTTCTTATGGTAAAACGAACATCAGGAAAGTTATTAAAAATATGTTGCTCTAATTTTCTCGTTAACTCATTAATGACAATGCCAGTATTAGTATTTAATACAAAAAAAGCATAGTTGGGACTAGCAGGATTTGCCGTATGAGAAAGCACATATCTTGGTCCTCCATTGCCAATAAATACATTCCAGTTAACTAAACCATCGCCTTCACTTGTTACCTTTAATGTAGCCAAATAGTCTTCAATACTATTTACCACCGCTATAGTTTTATTAATAGGCGCATTCATCGGAAGTTCTATTTCAAGCTTAAAGGTTGGGTCTTCAGAAGGAGGGAAAAAAATAACAGGTACAAATCTAAAACTATAGATAGCGAGCATAAATAAACCCACAACACTGGCAATAGTTAAATAACGATATTTTATTATTGTTTGCAACCAACCTGCATAACGGTTCTCTATTTTCGAAATCAAGCCTTGGTTTTTCTCTTGGCTTTCTTTTTTCTTTTCATTCTTTTTTACTTTTAAAAACATAGTACAGAATAAAGGAATCATTGTTAACGAAAACAACCAAGAAGCTAATAAAGTAATGGAAACAACTTCAAAAATAGGCGCTGTATACTCTCCTGTTGTTGATTCTGCCAAATAAATAGGCAAGAAAGCTGCGGCTGTTGTTAATGAAGAAATAAGCAATGGTACTTTTAGTTCATTGGCTGAATCAAGAGCAGAAGATATTGCATCACTTCCTTGCTCCATTCTTGTTAAGATGCTTTCTGCCATAACAATAGAATTATCAACTAGCATACCTAGTGCGATCATTAGAGCTGCTAACGACACCTGATCAAGACCTATTCCTAATGAGTACATAACCGCTATACTAGTGGCAATAGTAACAGGGATCAGACTAGCTACAACCAACCCAGTACGCAAACCTAAAGTTAACAGCATAACAGCAGATACCACGGCTATAGCTTGCAGTAAATTACTCATAAATGAGCTCACTGTTTTTTCAACTAGTGTAGGCTGAAAGGCGACTTTATTAAATGAAATCCCCCAAGGGTAAACACTTTTCAAGTGTAAAAGAAGAACGTCAACCTCAGTACCTAATGCAACAATATTACCGCCATCGATCATAGCAAGAGCTAGCGTAATACCATTTTCACCATTAAAGTGAACCTTTGATTTTAATGGCGTTGCATAACCTCGATATATTTTAGCTATACTCCCAAGGGGTAGCACTTTATTACTATTTGGTATTGGTACATAAGTTCTTTTTAATGCTCTAACAGACTCTAAATTACCACTAGGTTCAATTGTTATTGATTCATGCTTTGTCTGAAACTCGCCACCAGATAAAATTATATTTTTATTGGCCAAAAAATGCTGTAAGTAGCTTGGTGATAGTCCAAGTTCATTTAGTTGAGTATTATTATATTCAACAAATATATGCTCTCGCTGCACCCCATACAAGTCAACTTTTGAAACCAAAGGTAAACGAAGAAACTCATCTCGAACCTCGTCTGCTACCGCTTTTATTTCAGCATAATCATAACCCTCGCCAGTTATCGTAATGACAACACCAAAAACATCGCCGTATTCATCATTAACAACTGATGACTGCGCGCCATCAGGCAACTGACTTTGCACACTATCAACTTTACGCCTCAAACTATCCCACACAGGTCTAAGTTTAGTATAACTATCTTTAATACTTACCGTTATAATAGATGTTCCTGTTTTAGACTGACTAACAACGCTGTCTAGCTCAGGCATTTCTTGAATAACTTTTTCTAACAAGTCTGTCACTAATTCTTCAACGCGCTGAGGAGATGCTCCAGGGAAATTAGTAATCACTTGAGCGACCCTAATTGGAAAGCCTGGATCTTGTGCTTGAGGGATAACGCCATAAGAGTATATGCCAGCTAAAATAGCCGACAAAATTATTATAAAGGTAAATTGTTTTTTTATTAGTGCAAAAGCAGTTATGTTCATTTAGCTTTCCCTTTTCTCAGACTTAACAATTTTACCTTTAATCCATCGCTGATTTGAGATAAACCAGCGGTTACCACTTGTTGGCCGTTAACCAGGCCTTGTGTAACTTCAATCATGCCCTTAACATGACGATCAGTTTTAACAATAACCTTTTTAATTAAGCCCGTTTGACTATCACTTGCATTGTAAACAAACACAAACTTTTCATTATTTTCTTCACCTATAGCTATCATAGGCACCCAAACTTGTTCATCTGAGACATTAAATTCACGAGTGATAATTAATTCTGCCGCCATGCCTGAACGTAATATATTATTTGTTTCTGCAATAACTGCTGTGACCAGATAAGCACCACTTACTGCAGAGTTTACGCCAATTTCGCTAATATAGGCGGCAACCTCTTTTCCTTTAACAATATCATTGAAAGCGATGGAAACGTTTTGACCAATAGATAACTGTTTAACTGCTGATTCAGAAACCGTTGCTTGAACTTCCATTAAATTTCCACAACTTAAAATAGCGACAATAATACTGGGTGTAACATTTTCTTGCTCGTTCACCAAGGCTTCTGTAAGAAGACAACCTTCGTTTGTTGTGCGTAATTCGGTATAATTAAGCTGTTCTTGTGCAAGTTCAACATTGTGAGTAGCTAACGATACTTTTTCTTTATTAATTAAATATTCAGCTTGAGTATTTTCAAAATCAACCGCTGAGACTATGCCTTTCTTAAACAGTTTTTCAACTCTTTTAAAACGCGACTTTGCATTGTCGGCATTAACTTTTTCGCGACTTAACGCTGATTGCTGCTGCTCAAGTTTGGTTATGTAATCACTCTTATCTAAGCGTGCTATAAGTTCGCCTTGTTTAAGCGGAGTGCCAACCTGCGCTGCAAATTCAATAACATTACCAGGAACTCTAAAACTAACATTAAAAGTTTCAACTGCTTGAGTCGTTCCAGAAAAACGAAGCTTTATTTCTTTAGGTGCAAGTAAAACTTCAGCAACCCGTACTGGTCTAATAGGTTCAACGAATACTTGCTCCGTTTGCTGTTCAGGAAGAAGCAGAAAAAAAATCAAAAATAAAGAAATAAACGCAATAACTAAAATTTGCTTTGTTGACATAAATGAATCCTTGTTAGATTGTTTATAAGGGCAAAACATATACAGATACAGATACAGATATAATACTCATAATACTTCAAAAATAAATTTCAACGTAATTAAAAGGCTTAGAGGCAAGATCTTCTCTAATAAACACCTAATAATATCATCCATGTAGCATCTTTATCGAAATTGATAGTGATTATACACAACTTGAAAACTTATAATGCATATTGCTTCTTTTAGTATGATCATAAATTTTATAATTCTATCAAAGGGTTATTCAAGTAGACTTTTTGATATAAAAAAGTAAAATAAATGTAAATCAAACAATAAGCTGAGTAAACACAAATGAACTTGCAATTACAAAAGGAATTAAGATAATGAAAACAATCAACAAGTATTGCCTAACAGCACTTTTTCCTTTGCTGTTATTCACTACTTTATTCACCAATGCGGAACAAGTTCAACCTAAAAAACAAGCAATAGAACAGGTTGAACAAGGCAAGCTTCTTTGGGCGGACTTATATACGAGCGATGTAGAGTCGTCATTAAATTTTTATACTGACACCTTTGGATGGACAGTAAGAAAGTTTGGAAAAGATAATGAGAATTATCATTTGCTTTTTGACGGAGATAGAGCAATAGCTGGCGTATTATCTCGTTCTGCACAACGAAACAAAACTGAAGCTGCTCTTTGGGTTGGTAGTATTGCTACCGATGACGTGCAGGCAAAAGTTAATAATGCTGCTAATAATAAGGGCACCATTATATTGAAGGTTCATGATTTTGCCCTATATGGAAAAAGAGCGGTAATTGCAGATCCCCAAGGAGCCATAATTTCATTACTTGATCTTAGTAATTCAGATATAAAACAGAAAAATATCAGTGATAAATGGGATTGGGCACAGCTTTTTAGTACAGACACTAAAAAGTCAGCTTCATTCTATCATCAAGCTTTTGGTTACAGTACAGAAAAAACAAAAGCAAATTCAAGTAGCTATTATTTATCACAACAAGGTGAAATCAGAGCCAGTATCGTTAAGCTACCTGCCTCTTTTGAACAACGAGATCGTTGGATAAATTTTGTTAAAGTTGATGATTTATCTAAAGTTTTATCTAAGGCAATAAAAAACAAAGCCTTAATAGTATATCAACCCAAAGATCAGAAGTTGGTAATTGTTGCGGATCCTAGTGGGGCTCTTATCGGGTTAACTGAACAGGAGAGTGAAAAATGAAATCTATTAACGTTATTTTAACCACTTCAGTTTTATTACTTAGCGGCTTAACTTTGTCAGGTTGTGAAAACACATCAGTTAGTGGCTCAGTGAGTTATGGAATGGGTATGGGATATGGTTATCCAATGTATTACGGCCATCACCACCATCATCACCCTGATGTTATAGTAGTTAGACCTCCGAAAAAAGATAGACCGAGCCCAGGAAAACCAAAATTAAGACCTTCACGCCCTAAAAGACGTTAAATGTCTATGCTAGTCCTATCCTATGTTAGGGTCAGCCTTTTTTAACAGAGAAATAATTAGAATGATGACCCGTCAAGACAATTTTATTTATCTTACTATTGCATTAATAATGCTTTTACTTAGTACTGCGTTGGCACAACAGTTTTTTCCTAGTTCAGTACAACGTTTAGTTCAATCTGCCACTATAGTCACTCTATTAGTAGCTGTATGGGGAGTTGATTCTAAACACTTTATTTTACGAAAGGCTTTGGCATTTCCAATCGCTATTATTATATTTGCGATATTTAGTGCACTTCTCGATAGAACGGGGTTTGATCAATTATTTTTACTCTTATTACTTGTTTTTTTTATTTCTAGCTCTCTGCAAACAGCTAAACAAGTACTTTTTACAGGACACATTAATAGCAATAAGATTTTAGGTGCTATTTGTTTATACTTGTTAATGGGGCTTATTTGGGCAGTTGTATATACTCTATTGCAGATCACTTTATTAAATTCTTTTAGCAATATAGCTAATAATCAGCAATGGTTTACTTTATTTCCTGAGTTTATATATTTTTCTTTTGTTACGTTAACAACATTAGGTTTTGGGGATATTTCACCGTTATCTCCAATAGCGAGGGTACTAGTTTACTTAGAAGCCATTGCAGCTCAATTTTATTTAGCTATTTTAGTGGCTAGCTTAGTGGGTTCTCGCATGGCAACTAAAAAGGATGTACAAACATAAACCACATATTTTCTCCTTCGTTAGAATTAAAGCTTTTCATCAGCTACACAGTAGCTAGTAGGTTTTTCGCCAAATGAAAGACTTACTAAATAACATTAGTTTGAGTTTAAAATGTTCTCGTTTTACTCTATTTAAAACTGAAATTTAGTCTATGGAGTCGCAACCTTATATACCCTAGATTTGATTCGTCCTAATTAAAGAAATAAAAAGAGAGCGCAGCGTTAATTAAAATATGTTATTTTCTGCCGAACTTTGACTACAATTATAAGACATTAATAAGACATTAATAAGACATAATACTTTATGACTGCCACAAACGAAAAAAATTCAACAAGTCTAACATCAACCCGATTAGATAAATGGTTATGGGCAGCGCGCTTTTATAAAACTCGCGCTATTGCCAAACAAATGATTGATGGTGGCAAAGTATTTTATAATGGCCAACGCACAAAATCAGGCAAAACAGTCTCCATTGGTGATGCCATTAAAATCCGTCAAGGTTTTGATGAAAAAGAAATTAAAGTCATTGCTTTAGCAGATAAACGCCGTGATGCCACATTCGCACAAACCTTATATGAAGAATCAGTTAAAAGCATTGAAACAAGAGAAAAAAACAACTTAGCGCGCAAACAAGGTATTTTGCTCAGCCCCGCAAGTGATACTAAACCTGATAAAAAGCAGCGTCGAAAATTACGAGAATTTAAAGAGAGGATATAGACATTATGTCTAAGACTGACATCAATACAACAGATACACTTAACCGCTACTTATTTGATGGCCTGCATGTACGCGGTGAATTAGTACAATTAAGCACAAGCTACCAAAACATAATTAAAAGCCATAATTACCCTGTGAGTGTACGATTGCTGCTTGGTGAGTTAATGGCGGCAACTTGTTTGCTTACAGCCACCTTGAAATTTGAAGGCGATATAACGGTACAATTGCAAGGCGATGGCCCTGTAGGGTATATGTCAGTTAATGGTGATAATAATCAACAAATGCGTGGTATTGCAAAAGTTATTGAAACTAAAAAAGCCGATGAAGCTCAGTCATTACAAGAGATTATGGGTAAAGGCAATATGATTATCACTATTAAGCCTAACCAAGGTGAAGCTTACCAAGGTATTGTTGCTTTAGATCTGCCAACATTAGCACAATGTTTCTCTCATTATTTTGACGTTTCAGCACAAATTCCAACTCAAGTATGGTTATTTAGTGACGATAAAAAACAGCAAGTAGCGGGCAGTTTAGTACAATTACTACCTGACGGTGATGGCAGCAGTGAAAATATAGCTAAACAAAAAAGTGATTTTGAGCACATAGCTCAATTAACCAATACCATTAAAGCAGATGAAATTTTTTCACTTGAAGCAGAAGCTTTATTATATCGCTTATACCACCAAGAAAAAGTCAGTTTGTTTGAACCTCAAACCGTAAGTTATCAGTGTGGTTGCTCTAGTAATAAATGTTTAGCGGCTATTGCGCAAATTGAACCAAGCGAAATTGAAGCGATATTAGCCGAGCAAGGTAAAATTTCAATGACTTGTGATTACTGTTTAACGACTTATGATTTTTTTACTGAGCAATTAAAAAGTTTCATTTCGAAAGATAGCCACTAGCAACTAACTTTCACTTTATTCAACAAATCATCTTTTAGTACTCTTTTGTATAATAATTACTTAAAAAGAGTGTTAACACCTGCTTTACTGCAGCCCTTACCGCTATTATTGTTGTAAAATTACTAATAGCGATTACGCTACTATTTTCAATATTTATGTCGTTTATACAGAAAACTTTCAACTTAGGTTATTTTTTACTTTCGTTTTGCGCGTTAATCCAATAGAATGTCGAATTATTAACACTGTTCAAATTTAATCAAAATTTAAAAATTCATCATACTTTAGGAGTGAATTTGCTATGACCGCCCAAGAAAACTCAATTGATTTGTCTCAATACGGCATTAATGATGTTAGCGATGTTGTTTACAACCCATCTTATGAGTTGCTTTTTACTGAAGAAACAAAAGCAGGCCTTGAAGGCTTTGATAAAGGCGTAGTCACGGAACTTGGCGCAGTCAATGTTGATACTGGTATTTTTACTGGTCGCTCTCCTAAAGATAAATATATTGTTCGTGATGATATAACACGCGATACGGTTTGGTGGTCTGATCAAGGTAAAAACGACAACAAAGCTATGAGCCAAGAAACGTGGTCAGAGCTAAAAGGTTTAGTAACCACACAACTTTCAGGTAAGCGTTTGTTTGTTGTTGATACCTATTGTGGTGCTAATGATGATAGTCGTTTAAAAGTGCGCTTTATCACCGAAGTAGCATGGCAAGCGCATTTTGTTAAAAACATGTTCATTCGTCCAAGTGACGAAGAACTTAAAACTTACCAGCCTGACTTTGTCGTAATGAACGGCGCTAAAACAACAAACCCAAATTGGAAGGAGCAAGGTTTAAATTCAGAAAACTTTGTTGCTTTTAACCTAACTGAAAAAATTCAGTTAATCGGTGGAACTTGGTACGGCGGCGAAATGAAAAAAGGTATGTTCTCTATGATGAACTACCTATTACCACTTAAAGGTATAGCTTCTATGCACTGTAGTGCCAACGTTGGTAAAGACGGCGATGTAGCAATATTCTTTGGTTTATCTGGTACGGGTAAAACGACCCTTTCTACTGATCCTAAACGTGAGCTAATTGGTGATGATGAGCATGGTTGGGATGATAACGGTGTATTTAACTTTGAAGGTGGCTGTTATGCTAAAACCATCAATTTAAGTAAAGAAAATGAACCTGATATATACAACGCTATTCGTCGTGACGCTTTATTAGAAAACGTTACGGTAGCTGATGACGGTACTATTGATTTTGATGATAACTCACGTACTGAAAACACACGTGTTTCTTACCCTATTCATCATATTGATAATATTGTTAAACCTGTATCACGTGCTGGTCATGCGAAAAAAGTAATTTTCTTAACGGCTGATGCTTTTGGTGTTTTACCGCCTGTAGCTAAATTAACGCCAGAGCAAACAGAGTATTATTTCTTATCAGGCTTTACCGCTAAATTAGCAGGTACAGAGCGTGGCATCACAGAGCCAACACCTGCATTCTCAAGTTGTTTTGGTGCGGCTTTTTTAAGCTTGCACCCAACACAATATGCAGAGGTTTTGCATAAACGAATGACTAATGTTGGCGCAGAAGCCTACCTAGTAAACACGGGCTGGAATGGCACAGGAAAACGTATTTCAATTAAAGCGACTCGCGCTATTATTGATGCTATTTTAGATGGCTCAATTGATGAGACTGAAACAACCATTATACCAATGTTTAACTTAGAAGTTCCTAATGCCATTGCAGGCGTTGAAGGTGATATTCTAGACCCAAGAAACACATATCAAGATGCTAACGAATGGCATGACAAAGCAGTTGATTTAGCGAACCGCTTTGTAAATAACTTTGATAAGTTCACTGATACGGATAATGGTAAAGCGTTAGTTGCTGCTGGACCACAGCTGTAATAAAAATAGATAGTTTAAGTTACAAGTAAAAAGCTACAAGCGGTGTCGATTCACTACTTGTAGCTTTTTTTCGTAAAAGTTAACGGTAAATACACTTTTGCCTGCAAACCACCTTCCGCTTTATTTGACAATACAACACGACCTCTATGAATATCAATAATACGTTTAATAATTGCTAGGCCTAAACCGCTACCTTCTGTACCTCGTGCGGTATCACCTTGAGTAAAAGGTTGAAATAAGCGTTCAATATCAGCTTCATTAATACCTTCACCGTGATCGCTGACAATAAAGTACGCATAGCCTTTTTCTTTATCATGGCCCGTAATCACTTCAATATCACCCTGAGTATATCGAATAGCATTTTGAATTAAATTAGCTAAAACACGTTTTATTGCAACATGGCGAAGAGGAATTTTAGGACAATCGCTGGGTAAAAAATGAATTTTTCTATTACTAGGTGTTTCAACATTGAGCACTTCTTCTACTAATATATTTAAATCACCTAGCTCGGCTTTGTCTTTAGAGTCATGGCGAATATAATCAATAAACTGATCAATAATATTATTCATATCATCAATGTCATTTTCGATACCTTCTTTAAGAAAATCATCAAGCTCTGACATCATTTCGCTAGCCAATCTAATACGAGTTAACGGCGTACGTAAATCATGAGAAATACCTGCCATTAATAAATTTCTATCTTCTTCTAATTGTTTAATACCTTTAGACATGTGATTAAAGGCTTGAGTTACGGCTACAATTTCAGAAGTACCCTGCTCTGCAAGTGGCTCAGGAAAGTCTCCACGGCCAACATCTTCTGCAGCACGCTGTAAAGACTTCAGCGGTCGATTAAGTTGTCTTACAAATAACCACCCACCAGCAACACTAAACATACCGAGGGTACCTAAAAAGAACACAAGGGGAGAAAAATTAGCTTCTTCTAAGCCAAGTAGTGGGATTTTCACCCATAAATTGGGCGCTTGAGGAGGGCGGATCCAAAAAAGATATTCATCCCCTTGAGAAATTCTAACCTCAGCTAAACCACCAAGTAATTCAGACATTTGCTCACTGCGGTAAGGATAATAGCCAGCATTAGCTAACCCTAATTTCAAAGCATCTTGTTCTCGATAAACCCCAATACCCGTTTCGTGATGAAAAGCTTCAGCCATCTTAGGGCTTAAACGAGCATCTTTAATCTCAATAAAAACGACTCGTACTTGCTTGGCCAATAGTTGGTTTATTTGTTGTTGGTTAGGCTCTATTACATATAATGCAAAAGAAATGTATGAGACAACTTGGTTTACAAACAGTAAAAAACCAATCAATAAGACCGTTTGACCAAAAGCACTTCTAGGTAATATTTTCATATTAATAATTTTTACAATGAATACTAAGTTGTTGCGCCATCAGGTACAAAAACATAACCTAATCCCCAAACAGTTTGTAAGTATCTAGGTTTGGCAGGGTCTTTTTCTAACATACGACGTAAACGTGAAACCTGCACATCAATACTGCGCTCTAGTGCTGAATAATCACGCCCACGCGCTAAGTTCATTAATTTATCACGGGATAATGGTTCTCTTGGATGAGTAACTAACGCTTTTAAAACAGCAAATTCACCACTTGTTAATGGCATACTAACATCACCTTTTACCATTTCACGAGTGGCTAAATTCAACTCATACTTACCAAAAGTAATATTGTTTTCTTTCTTTGAAGGTGCGCCTGGCGCTTCTTGCACTCGACGGCGTAATATGGCCTTGATCCGTGCTAATAATTCTCTAGGATTAAAAGGCTTAGGTATATAATCATCGGCTCCCAGCTCTAAACCGATAATACGATCAACTTCATCACCTTTTGCCGTCAACATAACAATGGGAATACTATTGTTTTGTTGGCGCAAACGACGACAAATAGATAATCCATCCTCACCTGGTAACATCAAATCAAGCACTAATAAATGAAAGTTTTCACGCTCAAGTAATCTATCCATTTGCTCAGAGTTAGCCGCACTCCTCACTGCAAACCCTTGCTCAACTAAATAGCGTTCTAATAAAGAGCGTAAACGCATGTCGTCATCTACAACTAAAATCTTTTGAGTTTCTTGGCTCATATTACTCTCACAATACTTTGATTATTGACCTACAATAACTATAAGCGATATAGCTACGCATATAAAAGAGTGATTAGTAAATGTGTCACCCCTTTTGTTACAATTTATGAATAAAACACACGCTTTTATCAATTGTTTTATCTTAATAAACTAACGCTTAGCTCTGGCATAACGAATCCAAACATAAACACCACTTAATGAAAGTAATATCAATAAAATAGCAACAGCATCCATAAATAGCACGCCAAACAAACCGAAAAAACGACCACTGTGAGAATCTAAAATCAGCTTTTCTAACGTTAAAAATTGAGATCTATAGGCTAGTTTCGCTTTGGTTATGGCTTTTTTTGACGCTTTTACTGACTTTATCCAATGAGGCTCAACAACAAAGTTAACCTTTTTCCAAGAAAAAAAGTCAGTGTTTGTTTGAAAATACCCTGTCGCTGTTTTGACAACAACATTTGTATTATCAACACTTACTGCGCTAATATTTTTTGGTAGACCTAGCTCTTCTCCTAGTTGGTCGATTAAATCACCTTGTAAGTTAAATAGGTAAATTTGATCACTACTTACGGCCAAAACCATTTGGTCACTAACAGTTTGAGCTGATGGTATAAGTGCTGCGGCAATGATATGGCTATCACTCTCCAACAATAACTTATTGTCTAACCACAGCAGATTATTAGTTACGGTTAATGAACTAGGCTGATAAAAGCGTACATCATTAGGTGACGCAATACCGTAATGGTCAAGCAGCCAAGTATTACTAATCGGCTGGTGTGCTAACAAGAGCGTTGTTGTATGGTTAAGTGCGACACCACTGACAGACAAAAAGATAATAAAAAAAGCGGCAATAATACCGAGTTTTCGATGCCATTCTCGCAAATGTCTAATTAAGCGAGAATGTATCGACTTAGAGGTTAGTTTCATTGAGGATAAATAATTAATATAGTTAGTTTCGCTTAATGTTATTCTGCCGCATCCATTAACTATTAGCTAGAAATTATAACTCTGCTTTAGTGACTTTAGCATCTAACCAAAGTGCTAAACGAGCTACTTTTGTTGTTGCTCTTACTGACAAAGTTGCGCCCGTAATACCATCAATATGCTGATTTAATTGTTTATTATCTTTAAGTGATGCATTAAGAAATTGCTGAGAATAAAAATCATGGCGTACTTCGTCACCACGACTTTCTCTGAAGGTAAGTACTTTAAAGCGATTAATTTTCTTTTCTTTAATATGTACGCCAATAGTAATCGGTTTTTCTTTACCTATTTCATCAAGAACCCACACTGTTTCATTAGTTAACTGCCAATAACGAATACGCATACGGTTATATTTATGGTTAAGAATATTGGCAATTATCATTTTGTCTTCTTTGGTTAACCACAACATTTTAGCTTGGGAGTTTTCACCCAAACTAGCACTAATAAATGCTTTAGGGGTTTGATAAACACCTTTCGCTGCAAGCGTAAAGTGGCTTGTGCAAATTGCGATCAATACCCATAGTAAAAATATAATTTTATTCATTATTTATCAACACAAAGTTACCTACAACAAATGTACCGACAAAAATCACCTACACTTATTAAAAAAGTGAATAGCACTTGTGCTCTATTCACTTGGTTTGTTTTATAATTCAACCGTGATTACTTACGTTTAAAAATAAGCCACCTACAAGCCTACAAGCGCGAATGAATTCCCGCCAACAAGAGCATAAGCCGCCTATATCATCTGCAACATTAGAACTGATAACCAAAGCCGATGTTGAATCCTTTAGAGTCTTTAGCACCACCAAGATCTTCATAATCCGCTTTTAATACAACATTTTCATGAAGGTAGTAATTCACGCCCACACTCGTTGATTCAACAGCCGTATCTGCACTGTTTCCAGCATTATTGTCATATTCTGCATAACGAGCAAACACGCCTACTTTTTCATTAAAAGCGTAAGAAGGTTCAACATACCAACCTGTTTGTTCATCACGGCCTAAAGCTTTTGCTTCATCGCCCTCAATATCCCAACGAGCATATAGAGCGCGAATGGTAAAATCATCAATTTGATAAATTGCGTGTGCTTCTAATAAAATAGCTTCGGCCTTATCGCTTGCTGTACCCTGTTTAATATCTGTTTGATATTGAACTGTACCTGCTAATTCTAAACCTATAATTGCGGTGTACTTAATACGCCCCGTATAAGCTAAGTTTTCCGCATTGGCTTTCGCTACTTTTTGACGACCGCTTCGAATTTTATAACCATCATCTACTAGTAAACCACTGGTTACAGCACCATCAATACTTAAACCACCTGTTGGTTTGTAATTAAATGCCACACCAGCTTCCCACCATGTTGCAGGAATAATATTTTTCTCAACACCATTACGCTCAACCCCATAAAATGCTGGTGGCTCATGAGTTTCATTAATAATACCCACTGGAATTAAGAACAAACCCACTTTAGCGCTTATGGTTTCATTAATATCAACTTCAACATAGGCTTGTTCAAGTTCGACTTCGCCTGATTTACCTTCACCAGCAATAGAATGTTCTAATTCAAATTCTGAGAAAAAACGAATGCTGTCACTAAATTCATGCCCGAAAAATAAAACAAAGCGATGAAAGTCGATTTTAGCGTCTTTATCTTCATAATTGTTATAGTGTAATTCACCATAACCACCAAGCGTAGTATTAGTAAAGGAACTAACTCCCTGCTCCGTTTCTATTTGGTCAGCGGTAGCATTCAGTTTTTGATCCGTCTCATTTAAACGTTTCTCTAAAGAGTTTAGTACTTTTTGCTGCTCTGCAATGATTTGTCGTAATGTGTCAGTTTCTTCATTGGCTAGAGCTACATTACTAGCCAAAAGGCCAATTAGAGTCGAAGCAATTAGTGTTTTATTCATCATGTTTATCATTCCAATAATATAAGTGTAATTTAATATTTTAGTGCTAACAGGGCTAGCAGCAATAGGTTATTGGAAGACTTTATTAGTAGAGATGATTTAATAGCGCCTTCCTAAAGTTGGCGCTATTAAATCACAGTTACAAATGAGAATCAATATCATTTGTATTATTTATTAGATTTGTATTTACTTGTTTGAGATCAAGCATGATTTTATTTTAGGCTGTATTACTTGGACGAGCTGAAACCTTTTTATGCCAATTAAGCAAATGTACATGCTCATCGCTAGGACGTATTTTTACAACTCGAGCAAAATCTATAGCGCATAACAAAGTAATATCAGCAATGCTGAAGTAGTTGCCCACAAGGTAAGTAGACTCTTTTAAGTGTTCATTTAACTCATCAAAATAGGCAATGGCACTGCCACCTGATACTTTGCCCCACTCTTCTACTGGCGTCATGCGATCTTTAAAATAACCACTTGTGTGTTGAAAACACATACTTATAGGTAACATAAAATAAAATTCAACTCGACGCTGCCACATTTCAACCTGTGCTTTTTCTAAAGGTGTTCGCCCCATCAGTGGATTTTCAGGATACATTTCTTCAAAATAACGACAAATAGCAATAGTTTCACCAATACAAGTGCCATCATCTAATTCTAAAAAAGGTGTTTTAGTGGTTGGATTTTTAGCACGCATTTCAGGCGTTAAGTTTTCACCTGCGGCAATATCAACTTCAACATACTCCATCTCAACACCCTTTTCCGCTAAAAATACACGGACTCGGCGGGGGTTAGGTGCTTTATTAGTTTCGAAAATTTTCATTAAATAATATCCTTGCTTTTATGGTGTGAGTATTAACACGAGAGTTCTTCTTCCATCGATGCTCGCATGTCTATTTTACGAATCTTTCCTGTGACAGTCATGGGGTATTCAGTTACAAAACGAATATAACGAGGAATTTTAAAGTGAGTAATTTTTCCCTTACAAAATTCTCTTATTTCTTCTTCTGTTGCCGTTTGATTATTTTTTAGTTGAATCCATGCACACAATTCTTCACCCATTTTCTTATCAGGTATGCCAAAGACTTGAGCCTCTGATATTTTTGAGTGTGTATATAAAAATTCTTCAACTTCACGAGGGTAAATATTTTCACCGCCACGAATCACCATATCTTTAATACGACCCGTAATGCGGACATAGCCATGTTTATCCATGGTGCCTAAATCCCCTGAATGTAACCAACCTTTTTTAATCGTTTCAGCCGTTTTTTCTTCATCATTCCAATAGTGAGACATGACAGAATAACCACGAGTACATATTTCACCTTGTTCTCCTATTGCAGCTACACGACCATGCTCATCTATAAGTTTAATTTCTACATAAGGAATAGCTCGACCAACGGTTTGAGTTTTATTTGCAATAGAATCGTCACTTGAAGTCATATGATTTATAGGGCTTAATTCTGTTTGACCATAAGCAATAATGACGTGCTTCATATACATCTTATTCATGATGTCATTCATTAACTCTTCTGGGCATGGTGCGCCAGCAATAATACCTGTACGCAAAGTACTTAAATCAAACTGTGCAAAGTCAGGATGGTCTAATTCCATTACAAACATCGTTGGAACACCATTTAATGCGGTACACTTTTCACTTTGAACAGTTTCAAGTACCGATGTTGGATCAAAAGTTTGTCCCGACATGACAATAGTTGCGCCATGTGTAACACAAACTAAAACACTTAAGACCATACCAAAACAATGATATAAAGGAACAGGCATACAAAGCCTGTCACTGTCAGTAAATTTCATTGCTTGACCCGTTATTAAGCCATTATTTAGTATATTATTATGAGATAAGGTTGCACCTTTAGGGTGACCTGTAGTACCACTAGTAAATTGAATATTAATAGCATCATCTGGCTGCAATTCAACTTTAAGTTCTGCTAATCGATTATATTCTTTTTCTCCACCTGTTTCACACACAGCAGAAAAATTATACATACCCGCTGTTTTCTCTTCTCCCATACGAATAACGGTTGTTAAATAAGGTAGTTTGCTTGCTTTTAATTTTCCTGGGGCACAGTTTTCAAGCTCAGGGGCTACTTCTTGTAACATACTAAGGTACTGACTACTTTTAAACGATTCTGCCGTAATAAGAGCCTTACATTCAACTTTATTAAGCGCATATTCAAGTTCATAAACGCGATAAGCTGGGTTGATACAGACCATGATGGCACCAATTTTTGCCGTCGCTAATTGAGTAAGTAACCACTCATAGCTATTTGGTCCCCAAATACCAATTCGATCGCCAGGCTCTATGCCTAATGCAATTAACCCCGTAGCTAGCCTGTCGACTTTATTTTTCAGTTCTTTGTAGTTCCAGCGAATATTTTGATAACTCACTACTAATGCTTCATTCTCTGGATATTGCTCAGCAATTCGATCAAAACAATTCCCTATTGTTTCATAAAGTAATTGGCCTGAACCTGCACCTGTGATATAGCTTTGAGTTAATATAGTCATCATTATTTCCTGAAAAAAAAGAAATAAATATAAAGTGAAATTAATAGAAAAACAAGATAAATTAAAGGTTAAATAATAATGACAATTGAAGAAAAGATATTGGGGACAGCATTTCTGGGCTAGAGGTTATTTCTGTGTAACAGCAAGGGACTAAACAACCACCGCCTAAAGACGGTGGTTGTTTAGTCAAGGCTCACTTAATATTATTTGATAAATGTGCCTTCTTATTCCAGATTACAAAACAAAATTATTTTTTAGAATTCAATCTTGATTGATACTCTTCAGGGTGCTTACAAACTGGACAAATCTTTAACGCTTTTTTACCATAATGTACATGACCACATACTTCACAAATCCAAGCTTCTGTTGGACTGTCACTTAAAAATTCAGTACCTTTGTCAAGTCTTTCTAAAAGCATTTTAAACATATTTTCATGTTCAACTTCTACTTTACCAATACCAGTAAATAATTTAGCAGCTTCCGCATGGCCTTCATCTTT
>Ga0209826_1001153_pt1 | contig 18558 bp, 15 predicted proteins | sample GOMGulsemesocosm_5_FD_184637 | JGI IMG/M metagenome (GOLD analysis project Ga0209826, IMG submission 184637) | Methane-oxidizing microbial communities from mesocosms in the Gulf of Mexico - GOM15C Gulf of Mexico (SPAdes) (version 2) | ecosystem: Environmental > Aquatic > Marine > Cold seeps... | reverse complement strand
GTGCGATGGAAAAAGAAAATAAAGGCGAAATTATTGCTAGCCCACGTATTACTACGGCGAATCAAAAAGAAGCCTATATTGAACAAGGTGTTGAAATACCTTATCAAGAAGCAGCATCAAGTGGTGCGACCTCAACACAGTTTAAAAAAGCGGTATTAAGTTTAACCGTTACGCCACACATTACCCCTGATAATAAAATCATCTTAGATTTAGTTGTTACCCAAGATACTATATCTGATATTACGAGTGGGCAAGCACCCGCTATTGATACCCAACGTATTGGTACGCAAGTATTAGTAAATAACGGTGAAACGATCGTTTTAGGTGGTATTTATCAACAAGCCATCATAAGTTCAGTATCTAAAGTACCGGTTTTGGGGGATATTCCCTATTTAGGTTGGTTATTTAGAAATACTAGCCAGTTCAATGAGAAAAAAGAATTATTAATTTTTGTTACGCCACGCATCGTTACCGATCATTTTTAATATTATTGACGAATTAAATTGACAATAAGTGCTTTTTATCGGACTTACTGTCAATGTTGCTTGCAATCTTACCCTAACAATTGCGATAATTACGTCCTTGAATTCCCGAGGGAGACCTCTATTAACGTCAAGTCGATAATTAGGCAATTATAATTGCTAATTTTATCTTTTGATATTACCTGTAACAAACGAGTATTAAGTAAATCTAATGGCAGAGAAACGTAACATTTTCCTTATTGGCCCTATGGGTGCAGGTAAAAGCACCATAGGCAGAGAGCTTGCTGATAGGCTACACCTTGAATTTTTCGATTCAGACCACGAAATTGAACGTCGTACGGGAGCTGATATTGCTTGGATTTTCGATCTTGAAGGTGAAGACGGCTTTCGTAAAAGAGAAGAAGGCATCATTGAAGATCTGAGTGAAAAACAGGGCATTGTTTTAGCGACAGGCGGTGGTTCAGTAATTAATGCACAGGTTCGTAATCGTTTATCTGCACGAGGTGTTGTTGTTTACTTAGAAACAACTATTGATAAGCAGGTCGCACGAACACAGCGTGATCGTCGTCGCCCTTTATTACAAACTGGGGAAGATCCACGCACCGTGTTAGAAAATTTAGCCGTTGAACGTAATCCTTTATATGAAGAGATTGCTGATGTTGTTATTAAAACCGACGATCAAAGTGCTAAAGTTGTTGCTCATAAAATTATTGAACGTTTAGACTTTTAACCCCCACTTATCCTATTTAATAGTAGTCACTAATGCCAACACTTCAACTTGATTTAGGCGCTCGTAGTTATCCCATTTATATAGATTCAGGCCTGTTTAATAATACAGACCTGTTTTCTAAACATATTCGTGGTAAACGCGTTTGTATTGTTACGAATACTATCGTTGCTCCTTTATACCTTGAAACAATCAAAAATCAACTTTTAGGCTTTTCACTTGATGAGATTATTTTACCTGATGGTGAAGCTGAAAAAAGTTTAGGTAATTTTGAGCGTATTATGTCGCATTTACTCGAAAATGAGCATGGTCGAGATACTACGTTAATTGCCTTAGGTGGCGGCGTTATAGGTGATATCACAGGCTTTGCAGCGGCATGTTATCAACGAGGTATTGATTTTATTCAAATACCAACAACCGTTTTATCGCAAGTTGATTCTTCAGTCGGTGGCAAAACAGCTGTAAATCATCCGCTTGGTAAAAATATGATAGGTGCATTCTATCAACCTAAAGCCGTCATTATTGACATCAATAGCTTAAATACCCTGCCTATACGTGAATTTAATGCAGGCATGGCCGAAGTCATTAAATACGGTATTTTAGGTGATAGAAACTTCTTTATTTGGCTTGAAGATAATATTGACGAGATAAAAGCTAGCAACAAGCAGGTTTTATCGATAATGATTGAAAAGTGTTGCCAATGTAAAGCAAATATAGTTGCTGCTGATGAAACTGAAGCGGGCGTTCGGGCGTTACTTAATCTTGGGCATACCTTTGGGCATGCAATAGAAGCAGAGCAGGGCTATGGTAATTGGCTTCATGGTGAAGCTGTAGCTACTGGCATGGTACTTGCTGCTAAGTTAGCAGTAGCAATGAATTTGCTTGAAGTGTCAGATCTTTGTCGAATAGAATCGTTAATTAAAGCATTTGATTTACCCTTAGAAGCGCCAACAACGATGCAGTTTGATGATTTTGTTCGTCATATGCGCCGAGATAAAAAGAATATAGCGGGTAAGTTACGCTTTATTGTTCCTACGGCAATTGGTCAATCTGAAATACGTGATGATGTAACTCAGGAAGTACTTCAACAAATTCTATAATCATTTTACGGCTAAATATTTTTAGGTGTATAGTAGAAAGGGTTGAATATGTCTGCATTAGCACATAGCCAAAAAAACAAGCACAATACCTCAACAGCACCTAATTTATTAGTCAATGATAATAAGTCGGTAACTTCCCTCAATGTAAGTGCTCGGATTGATTATATCCAGCGATTTTCAAAACAAGCAGTATTGGTTGTTGATGAAAATATCACCACATACTCCCAAGTAGCTCGACAATATTTATCGAGCTTAACCAAATCTGAAATAAGTGATCAAAACCAGTCTGAATGCAATGTTGCTTTTGTGGTGGCTTCAACTAAATTAAATGACATTCAAATGCGGTGCCGGATAATCGAGCAGTTGTTTTCTAATACGTTGTTTGATCCTGAACAATCACTCGCGGTAAGTATTACACGGTTAGTTAAACAAGATCATGATGCTATAACCATTATCGTAGAACATGCTCACTCACTGTCTTTACAATTAAAATATGAACTGTGTCAATTAGTTGATATTGCGAATAAAACTCAAAATAAAATTAATGTCGTGTTTTTTGCGCAAGAGAAAGCGGTACAAGAAATTGCACAAAATAAAAGTATCTTTAATAAAAAGCTTATTATTATTAGCGCTGAAAGTGGCCAAGTAATTCAACCCGATAGTATAAAGCTTACAAACAGTCGTATGCATGTTTCTCGAAAGTTTTGGCTTGTTTTAAGCGTAATTACACTGAGCCTTGTTACAGCTGTCGTTTTAATTTGGTTTTTTTTAGCAAGTAATGAGAACTTTAACTTTTCTAAATTACCTACGTTAGTGAAAGATACAACGAATTTTTCAATGGTTGAAGCACAACAACTTATCGATCAACCCAATGACATAATATCGACAAAAATAGTCATTAGTGCCGATGTTAATGATATTCAGTTTGCGTTAAACGGAAAAAATATCTTAAAAAATAGCATAGCAGCCAATACTAAAGAAGCAGCTCAAGCTGCTGATGTACTTGAAGCACTTTTTTTGAGTGAAAAAGCAATCCAAATAGAAGTAAAAGAAAATAAGGGGAAATCAGAAGAGCCAGCACTTATTTTAAATATAATTAGTAAGGAAGTTGCATCTGAAACATTACCAAGCATGGCTAATTATTTTCTTAATAAAACTGATGGTTTTGTAATTCAAATCGCAGGTTTTACTAATACGGTAGTATTTGATCAATTTCTAGTGAAATATTCAGCACTTGAATTATACAGCTATACGCGGATGTTAAACAATAAGCCTTATGTAGTGTTAACCAGTCAAGTTTATTTAACAAAAAAAGAAGCAGTAAAGGCGATAAAAAAATTGCCTAAAGCGATTTTAATTCGTGGCCCTTGGATTAAGTCTATTTCAACAATTAAAGATGAAATAAATACCGTTGTGCCATAATTAAAGCTACAATCGCCTCTGAATTTTTATGTGGTAATTGGCTAGGTAAATGAATAAAAAACATCGTTCATTTTTGAAGTGGGCTGGCGGAAAATACAGCTTAAGTGACGTTATTTCAAAAATGCTACCAGCGAGTGACTGCTTAATAGAGCCTTTTGTTGGTGCAGGCTCTATATTTTTAAATACTAATTATGCTAACTATATTCTTAATGATATTAACCAAGATCTAATTAATCTCTATAAAATACTACAAACTAAGCCTGATGCGTTTATTCAAGACGCCAAAGCCTTATTTATTGATAAAAATAATCAAAGTGAAATTTATTATCAATTTCGTAAAGAGTTTAATGCAAGTGGTGATAGTTACTTTCGTTCGTTAATCTTTTTGTATATGAACAGGTATGGTTACAACGGCTTGTGTCGCTATAATAAATCGGGTGGCTATAACGTTCCCTTTGGCAAGTATAAGCAGCCATACTTCCCCGAAAAAGAGTTAAATTATTTTGCAGAGAAAGCGCAGAAAGCACGTTTTGTTTGTGAAGATTATCGTGAAACATTCATCCGCGCTAAAGCCAATGATGTTATTTATTGCGATCCACCTTATGTTCCCTTGAGTAAAACAGCAAATTTTACTAGTTATGCGGGTAACGGTTTTGGTTTAGACGAGCAAGCTGACTTAGCCAATGCGGCTGAAGAAGTGTCTTCCCAAAATTCAATATCAGTACTTATTTCTAATCATGACACTATTTGGACTCGAAAAATTTATGAGCATGCGAGTAAAACTAAGTCTATTCAAGTAGCACGTACAATCAGCCAAAAAGGCAGTAAACGTAATAAAGTAGCGGAACTATTAGTACTTTATAAATAAAAAAACGTTAACGGGTCTTTAAAGCCGGTAACGTTTTATTGTTAGTTTTACCTTTGTGCTGTAATTTTTATTGCATGGGTTGTTAGTTTCTTATAAATCAATATCAACAGAGTAAGAAACATAAACTTTAAGATCGCCTGCTTGATCATCTAAATCGGTTGCCGAAGCACCAAAAGTAAAGCCTGATTTAGAAAGACTTACACCATAATCGATATACTCATCATCGCCTAATGCATCACCACTGTATGAACCAAAGTGTAAAGCTAGTTCTAGTTCATCACCCAAGTCAAAAGTATAATCAACGTTTGCATAAATGCTATCACCAGCATCAACATTATCAGCGTCACTTGAAGTTAATACCGCTAAGCCTACAGTTAAGGCATCGAATGAAACACTACCGTAAATTTCAGAAAAATCAGAATCATCTGCGTCAGGGTACGCGTAATACATAAAACCAACATCATAAGAAATGTTGTCAGAAAGTTCACCACCAAAGCCAGCGTATAAATCAAGCTCATAAGAATTATCACTTAAAGAAGACGCCCATGTACCAACATAAAAGCCAGAATCATCAGCATAATCAATACCACCGGAAACAGCTGAATCACCGGCTGTTTGTGTAACACCACGCCATAAATAGTTTGAGCTTGCTGCCGCATTTGCACTAAGCCCTTCAACGGCCGAAACGGTCATTGAGGTAAAAGCTGCTGTGGCTAAAAGTGAAGTCATTGCGATACTTACTAGTGTTTTTTTCATCATGTTATTCCCTTTAAATTATTATAAGTTTTTTAAAACCTTATAATTTATACCTTATAATTAAGAGTAAAGATAGTGTTTGAGTGATTCTTAATGTATTCATGATAAAATAAGGTTTAATTAACAATAGGTTACATCTTCTCTATTATATCAAGTACCTAGCGCTGCTTGATTATTCGCATTTTTCTTTGTCTTGGGTATAATACGTACATATTTTTTATAGAGTAAGAATCATGTCTTCTTTTTTAATTGCTCCATCTATTTTATCCGCTGATTTTGCTCGCTTAGGTGACGATGTCGCTAAAGTGCTAGCGGCTGGTGCAGATGTTGTTCATTTTGATGTAATGGATAACCATTTTGTGCCTAATTTAACGTTCGGCTCTATGATATGTAAATCATTACGCGATTATGGTATTACCGCCCCAATTGATGTTCACCTTATGGTAAAACCAGTTGATAGCTTAATTCCAGACTTTGCTAAAGCAGGTGCTGATATCATTACTTTTCATCCAGAAGCTAGTGACCATGTAGATCGCACATTGCAACTCATTAAAGATCATGGCTGTAAAGCTGGCTTGGTATTAAACCCAGCAACGCCTTTGCATTGTTTAGATTTTGTTATGGATAAATTAGACGTTATTCTCTTAATGTCAGTGAACCCAGGTTTTGGTGGCCAATCATTTATTCCAACAACATTGGATAAATTACGTTTGGTTAAAGAAAAAATCAAACAAAGTGGTCGCAATATTCGCCTGCAAGTTGATGGTGGTGTTAAAGCGAATAATATTGCAGACATTGCCGCCGCAGGTGCAGATATGTTTGTTGCGGGGTCTGCAATATTTTCACAACCAGATTATAAAGTTGCCATTGATGACATGCGCACTGAATTAGCAACCGTAGCTAAATAGATATAAATTTTAAAGTTAAACCATATTTGAAGGAAAGAAATGAGTAAACCTATTGTATTAAGTGGCTGTCAGCCCTCAGGCGAATTAACTATTGGTAATTATTTAGGCGCATTAAAGCAATGGGTCAATATGCAATCTAGTAACGAATGTTATTATATGTTGGTTGATCAGCATGCGATTACAGTACGCCCTAAAGCCGCAGATCTGCGTAAAGCAACACTAGATGGTTTAGCGCTTTACCTTGCGTGTGGTGTCGATCCAAAGCAAAGTACTATTTTTATTCAATCACACGTACCAGAGCATGCACAGCTCAATTGGGTGCTAAATTGCTACACTCAAATGGGTGAGCTAAATCGCATGACGCAATACAAAGATAAGTCACAAAAATCTGAAGCAAATATGAACTCGGGTTTGTTTACATATCCTGTATTAATGGCGGCAGATATTTTGTTATATCGTGCTGATAGCGTACCTGTGGGGGATGACCAAAAACAGCATTTAGAATTAGCCCGCGATATTGCTACGCGTTTTAATAATTTATATGGTGATATTTTTACTGTGCCAGATCCGTTTATTCCACAGCATGGTGCTCGCGTAATGAGCTTGCTTGAACCAACGAAGAAAATGTCAAAATCAGACACTAACCCAGGTAATTTTATCGGTTTATTAGAGGCACCTAAAAAAATTGCTAAAAAAATAAAACGTGCCGTGACCGATTCTGACGAACAAGCACGTATTTATTACAACCTAGAAGAGAAACCCGGTGTATCTAATTTACTATCGTTACTTTCCTGTGCTACAGGTAAATCAATAGAATGTTTGCTACCTGATTATGAAGATAAAATGTATGGGCATTTGAAAGGTGACGTGGCCGATGCTGTTGTTGCTATGTTAGAGCCTATTCAAACTAAATATCATCAATACCGCGAAGATCAGGCTTTTCTTGAGCAAGTAATGAAAAGTGGTGCTGAAAAAGCGTCTGCACGTGCAAGTAAAGTATTAACCTCTGTTTATGATGCGGTTGGCTTTATTCCACGACCTTAAATTTCAATAACTTAGAACTATGTACAAGTTAAAAGTGTTAAGTAAATAAGTAGCCAATTGGCGGCGTTAAAATGAAATATGCCGCCATACTTAAAACTTGTGGTTTATTGCTTTACTGCTTCCTTCGCTGTTTTATCAAACAATTTACTTGCATCGTCAATAAATTTATCAACACTAACGCTTGATGCTACTAACAATGTTGGCATCATAAGTGTTGCGTTGTACTGTGGCCTAGGGTTGAATTCTGGCTTTTTACTGTAGTTAACTAAATAATCACCACCAAACAGTAATGTAGTAATACTTACTGCCATAACGATTCGACGCCTAGCGGTCATATGAAAACCAATATAGCCATTTAACCAAAATAAACAGAAGGCGAGTACGACAGAAAGCAACATGACTAACAATGGATATATTGAATGGCTAACACTGTTAAAAGCCACAATGCTTTCTAATATATTACTAAGCCACATCAGGTTAAAAAGAACGAAACTTATGCCTAACTGAGCCATTATTCTGGGATCATGCTTTTGTAAATGAGAAACCAATGCCACACTTGCTGGCCATAAAGCAAACCCAAATGTCATACTAATAGCAGGTACAAATAATTGACTGAAATTAAGGTCAATAGGGCTATTGAGATAAAAAATCATACCAGCGAGAATGGAGAATAAGCTAATACTTAACGATAATGTTACGGGGTGGCGCATCAAATCAATAAAACTGTCGAATGGGTTGAATGCTTGCGTTGGCGCTACATGATGATCAGTAAATAACAAGCGAAGTTGGCTTTTCCCTAAACTAATAATATCGCCATCACGAATAATGTGTTGGCTATCAGCTTGTTCTTTTCCGTTGTCTGTTTCAATAAACGTCCCATTAACGGAATAATTATCAGTAAGTAACCAGTCACCGTTAACTAAATTAATACTAATATGGCTTGGGCAAATATGCGGATCAGATATAATAATATCATTATGATAATCACGCCCAACATGAATAATTGGTTTATTGAACTTATGCCTATGCAATAGTTTTTGGTTACGAGAAATCTCTTCAATGATTAATTCCATCGTACAGCCTCCATGAATTTACGGGTGAATGATAGCGCATTCTCTTTGTTAATACCGGCAATGGTAAAATGACTCACTAACGCTTGTTTATCTTTATCAATAGAGGCACTTAGGTAAAGTACATCAAACAAACCTGGAAATTTTTTATAGGCGCGAGTACAAAAAATACTTTTATTGTTAATGGCCTTATTATTTGGCCTGACGAGATCATGGCGGCATTGATATTCAGTGACATCCTCTTTACCTGCGCGGTTACCAGAGCCTGCTCGGGTAATCTGTTGTTGGTATAAGTGATAAAATTTAGTTGTGCCAATATCTTTAGCTGACATCGTTCTAAACTCAATTTCCATTGAACCAGTAAAAAAGTGTGAAGAAATATACGTGTTTTCATCTAACGAGCAATTGGCAACCGCAGATAAAATTAAAGCATCTGTTTTATCTGCATTTGAATTACCCCAACAACGAATGAAAGGCACATTAATAATAGGGATAAGTGCGTTATTTCCTAACGTTTTAGCTTGCCAATGGCTCGTAAGTATTTTAGTCATTAACTTACTTTGGTTGGCGGTTAATTGCTCTGCCATTTGCTGTTTGATGGTTTTTGGAGAAGCTTGTAAAAAAGTATTATATAAATTAACGAGTTTATCGTGTGGCACTAAAAAACCGATAGAATTTCCAGACGTTGCTACATTTACGCCAACCACTTCTGCTTGTTTATTAATTACTGGGCCACCACTCATACCTGAGTTAATAGAGCCAGTAAAGTGAATACGCTCATTGAAAGACTCTTTTTTTAAACCATTGTAGGTACCAGGTACTACAATCATTCCTAAGTCGTGAGGATTACCGAGTGAAAATAACTTTTCGCCTTTGTGTGGTGCTGCTGTTGATAACTGAAAAAAAGGCATGTTTTGCTTCACATCTCGCCTAACTAAAGCAAGGTCGTTAATAACATCTACACTTTGCAATGTTAGCTTGCCCTTATCCCCTTGGTTATTTAAATACTCAATTCTGTATTTTTCAGGGTGCAAGGCAAAGCTTGAAATTACATGATAATTAGTAGCAATAATGCCATCGGTACTAATTTGAAATCCAGACCCAATAGATGATTTTTCACCGCTGGCTTTATCTATTAACCTTATTTGGTATAAAGACGGTTTAAGCTGATTAAAGAGCTGCTCTGCTTGTTCTTGTGCATAACTAGCGCCAGTGAATAGGATAAAAACCAGAGTGAAAGCTAAAGTAAAAAAACGCGTCATTTATATTCCTTTTAAAGATCATGTTAAATCATTGTGCCATGCAGTACGTATTATACCAGTTGAAATAATGAATTATTTAACTTAGCACGAACAAGGTGAAAAAAAATAATTTTCACCCTGCGACAAAATGTCGCGCAACACAGATTTTACTTTGTTTTTAGCTCAATAAACGAAGAGAATAGAGACAATTTAAAAAAATGAAATTAAACTCATGACTACTCATTGTAAACCGCTTTCTATTCGCCCTTTAGTACCCGCTATTCAACTTGCTTTATTGTTAACAACCAGCTTTTCTGCCTATGTAAATGCAGACCATGCGTTTGATTCTCTTAATGATTTAGAAATCATCACGATTACTAACCAGCGTCATCAAAGCCTCGAAAACATGAAAGGCTATGCTCAAGGGCAAACCAGCGTGCCTGATTTAGCTGACTGGTTAACATCTGTACCAGGAGCAAATATCAACCGTAATGGACCCATTACCGGGATTGCTCAATACCGTGGTTTATATGGCGATAGAATTGCTACTACGCTAGATGGTCACCCTGTTATTGGCGCAGGACCAAATGCTATGGATACACCTTTAAGTTATTCAACCCCATTAATTGTAGATTCTATGGTAGTTTATCGGGGTATAGCGCCCGTATCGGCAGGCATAAATACACTTGGCGGTGCTATTGAAGTTAAAATGCGTAAAGCTGAAAGTGCTAATAACCAATCAACAGAGTTATCGGGTGATGTGCAAGCGGGCTATCGCAGTAATAATAGCGCAAAAACTTTATCAGCAGTAACGAATATTGCTCACGGTGATATTGCTGTTTTACTTTATGGCAATAGCCAAAAAGGCGACAGTATGGAAAGTGGGGATGGTATTGTTATCAGCCCAACCGACTTTGATAAAATACAGCTTGGTGGCGATATTCGCTATAGTCATGACGATAATGAAATAGGCTTGAGTTATCATTATACCGATACTGGTGATTCAGGCACACCAGCACTACCTATGGATATAGAGTTCATTGAAAGTCACCGCATTACTTTAGACGGTGCTTTCATCTTAAATCAATGGCAAGGTGAATGGCAACTAGGCTACATTGATGCTGATCACGGCATGACAAATTTTTTAATGCGTGAAAATACCAGCTTAGATAAACATCGTCGTAGTAATACCACAGCAGAAACGTCAGACTTTAAAATGAAATTCACCAAAACGTTTGATTTTGGTGAACTGACTTTTGGTGCAGATGGCTATTTTGCTACGCATGATGCCGTGATTACTAATCCAAATAATATGATGTTTAAAGTGGTTAACTTTAATGATATTAAAGATAATCGTTACGGGCTATTCACACAATGGAAAAACCAATTTGGTCAAACAAACTTACAACTTGGTGTTAGGTTAAAACGCGCTGAAGCGAATGCAGATATAGTTAGCACCTCAATGGCCATGATGCCTAATATGATGGGTACACTTGCTAGTGATTTACAACATGATTTTAACAATGCCGATCGTAAAGTATCTGATAATAATGTAGATATAGCTTTAAATAGTCAAACTAAACTATCGGATAACTTATCGTTCTCTGCGGGAGTTGGTTTAAAAACTAGAGCGCCATCTTATCAAGAGCGTTATTTGTGGATGCCAATGGAATCAACCAGTGGTTTAGCTGATGGTCACACCTACATTGGTGATATTAACCTGAAATCAGAAACTGCTTATCAGCTTGATTTAGGATTAAACTATCGAAACGACAAGTTTATGTTAGCACCACATGTTTTTTACCAAAATATAGATGATTATATCCAAGGTGCGCCGATGGGCATGGACGATATGTCAGCTAAAATGGTGGCAAATATGATGTCTGGTGATACCAATCCACTTAAATTTACGAATGTTGATGCCAAGTTATACGGTGTTGATTTAAACGGCTACTACAATATTACTGATGCCGTTCAAATTGCATCTATAGTGAGTTATGTTGTAGGCGAACGTAGAGATATTGACGATAATTTATACCGCATTGCACCGCTTAATGGTCAAGTTAACGTGACCTATACCAGTGAAAACTGGATGGTAAAAACGAGTCTGGTGATGTCAGCAAAACAAAACAAAGTATCAGAAACTAATGACGAACAAAAAACGTCAGGTTACGGAATTGTAAATATTGACGCACAATATTATGTTAATAACGACTTAACGTTACGTTTAGGTATTGATAATATTTTAGATAAAGAGTATCAAAATCACCTAGGTGGTTATAACCGCGTTAAAGGCACCGATATAGCAGTGATGTCTCGTTTACCCAGTGAAGGGCTTAGTGCCTGGGCAGAAGCGACCTATAGTTTTTAAACTAAGTGAATAACGGGTAAAGCCCTCTTAAAATACAGCGCATGTACTTTAAAAGGGCTTATACCAATCACACTAAATATATGATCACTTATACTTGTTAAAACCACCAACTACCGCGTTATTTATTTAATAATTAGAACAACTAGTTAATGAAATAAACGTCTTGTATTTGGCTATTTCTCCAGCGTATAAAATAGCTCCCCTAACTAATGTAATTTGGATATAGCCAACCTGATTGGCATAAATCTATCTTTCATCGTTTTAACGTTTTTAACTTCAACTACAGTACATAATTTAATTTATTGTTGCATCAAATTTCTTAGGGCTAATACCGAAATCAGTAAGCGTGAAGCATAAAATAAACATTGCAGTTACAATCGATAATGATTATCATTAACTAAATCAAGTGATGTTCGTTTGTGCTTTTATTGTATCTTAGCTAAAAGTTACTGTTATTTGCGTACACAACCTTGCTTATTAATTTCATTCTTACCCACATGGTCAAATTAAGGTGTATCAACAAAATGAACTGTAAAATTAAAGTCGTTTTATATAGCGCTTTCTTATCTTTTTTTTTAATGCCTTCCGTATATGCTCAAAATACCAATGACCAAAAGAAAAAATCAAGTACTGAAAATACAGAGAGCATAAAAATTGAAAGCATAGAAAAAATTGAAGTCTATGGTGTTCGCCGCCGACTAAGTAGCTCTGGTGCGTTGAAGGACAACATATCAAAAACAGAATTATTGACCAGTGACTTTATTGAAAATACCCAAGCAGCCAGTTTAGCTGACGCGATTCAAAATGCTATTGGCATTCGTGTTTCTAATGAATGTTCAATGTGCGGAGTAAAGCGTGTCATGATTAATGGCATGAAGGGTGAGCATACGAACGTACTTGTTGATGGTATTCCTATGCACACCATGATTTCTGGCTTTTACGGCATGGACTCAATAGCAGCAACCGGCATAGGTTCAATAGAAATAGCACGTGGTGCGGGTGCTTCATTAACCGCACCAGAAGCAATTGGCGGCACAGTAAATATGGTCACTAAAGACGCAACAGAAAACGGCGTGCAAGTTGACTTATCGGCAGGTGAACAAGGCTATAGAAAATCTTCAATTATGGCAACGGGTATTAGCGATGACAGTAACAGTCACCTTACGGTTGTTGCCCAACATGATAACCGGGATCAGTTTGATGGCGACAATAATGGTGTTAACGAAAATCCCCAACTGACCAATTCATCCTTAACGGTTTATTTTTCTCAAGACTTTAGTCATACCGACAATTTACGCCTACGTTATAATCAAAGTAGCTCTGAAGTTTTTGGTGGCCCTGTATTAGGTGATACTGCCCATAGCATCGCTGATGCGTTATCTAGTGTCGCCTACGGCGATTCTGAACAATTATTTGAGGGCAATGATGTTCGTAATAAATATATCGGATTTCCTTGGGAAACAAGCGAATGGATAAAAACCGACCGAGAAGAATTTTCTTCAAGCTGGTTACATGAGTTTAATAGCGACTTTAACCTAACCACCAGTTTTGCTTATATAAACCATGAACAAGATTCTTTCTATGAAGGCGTCGATTACTATGCTGAAGACACCATGTACTATGGTAGCCTACGCGCTAATTATTATATTAATGGCAGTCACTTAATTACCTTTGGTGCGGATATGCGCCATGAAGAGATGCGCTCAGATTCACGCGCTTTAGAAAACTTACCAAACTATGTAGAAGATAGCTTTGATTACATCACTACAGGGTTTTACATTCAAGACACGTGGACACCTCACGAAGATTTTGAAGTTGCGGCAGCACTACGTATTGACCACATTAAAGCAGATTTTATTGATGTAAGTAAACCCGGTACTGAAATAGATGAAACACTGTTTTCACCGCGTGTTGATATGCGCTACATACATAGTGAACAATTTACCTCACGTCTTTCTTTTGGCCAAGGTTACCGCGCACCACTGTCATTTTTTGAAAGTGATCACGGCATACTAGACGCTGGGTTGGGTTACAATGTTGAAGTAGACGAGCCTGAACGTTCAAACAGTGCGACCTACTCACTTAATTTTGATAGCGAAAAACTCAGCTCAACGCTATCTTTTGCCTATACCGAAGTTGACCATTTGGCTTCGCTAGAGCATGACGATGATGACACACCCGTACTCACTCAGTTAGACGAAACAGCCTCAGTAACAACCGTTGACTTAGCCATTAATTATCAGCTATATGACGAATTAGCGCTATCCGTCATTATTGAACAATATAATTATGATGACACCTTTAGAGAATCTTTCGCGATAGCACCTGCAGAGCAACGTATAACTCTTAGTTCTGACTGGGACTATCAAGGTTGGGACATTATAACCTCAGCCACTTGGGTGGGTAGTCGCGATCTAACCGACTATGGCTATGAAGGCTACAACAGCTATATTGTTGATCCTAGCGATAGTACGAAAAAAATAGGCACAAATAAAAAGTCAACCCATGCAAAATCATATATAACGGTTGATATGAAAATAATCAAAGAGTTAACTAAAGCACTTAAAGTGTATATTGGCGCCACCAACTTGCTCGGTTACAACCAAGCGGATGACATGGGTAGCCCATTACTGTTCGATAAAGAGGGTAACTACGATGTGAGTTACATTTATGGACCATTACGTGGACGTACAGCTTATGCTGGCTTGCGCTATGAATTCTAGCTTACTTAAAGCACTATTATTTTGTTGTTTATCATCATTAGCTGTTGTTAGTTATAGCCAAGGCGTTAATGAAAGCATTGATGGAGACGGTGCTAACAGTAAAAGTATTTATCAACAATCGTTGTTAAGGTTAAATGCTGACAATCACTCGGCGTCAACAATGCAAACCTTAGCAAACTATCAAGGCGAGCCATTACTGGCCGCCTTTTTTATGCCTAATTGCCGTTGGTGTCAACGACAACACAGAGTGTTAAAAAAATTACAACAGAGCTGCCCAACAATACAAACCATCATGTTAGGCGTACAAGGCAGTAAACAAAAATTACGTCATGAGCTTAAACGAGAAAAAAACACTTTTCCTGCCTACTTAGCTAATAACAACATAATACAAGCCATTGGCGCACAAAGCCCAGTGCCTATGATGCTATTTTTTAATCGACAAGGAAAGCTAGCGTTTAAAACGGTAGGCTACACACCAGAAAAAAAATTAACCTCGCTTCTAGTGCAATATGGTGCAAAAGCTTGCTTACTTATGTCATTACACACAAAATAAAATTTATGGTAATACTATATTCAAGCGTCCTGAAACTCATATCTTGAAGTGGTTTGAGTGTAGACATGGTTAAACAAAACCCAGTAGTTGGCTGCGTTTAATATACTCACCTTACAAATGAAGCTATTTATTTCTAGGCCTATTTCATCACAGGCTTTCACTGGCGTTGGTTTGAATATTAAGTACAATAGCCTTTTCAAATTATCTTTATAAAGTGATTATGCAATCTAGCCAGCAGTTTGCCTTGCAAAAACATAACAGCTTTAATGTTGAAGCTATTTCTCCCACTATTTATTTGCCAAAAACAATGGCAGATTTAAAACAGTTACCTAACTTATCTACGATACCTTTTTACATTTTAGGGGAGGGTAGCAATACGCTATTTGTAGATCAGCAAGCGCCTGTTATTATCAAGCCTAATTTTAGTGGTATTGAAATATTTGAATTACCTGATAGCTATACTGTTCGTGTTGGTGCAAGTGAAAACTGGCACAAGTTAGTGCAACTATGTTTAGCAAAAGGCATTTTTGGTTTAGAGAATTTAGCATTAATTCCTGGCAGTGTTGGAGCAGCACCGGTACAAAATATTGGCGCTTACGGAGCCGAATTTTCAGATTTTTGTTTGCACGTTCATTGGTTTGAGTTTGCTTCTAAATCCGTTAAAATTTTAACGAATAAGGAATGTGATTTTTCATATCGCACTAGTTGCTTTAAGCAAGCGTTATACAACAAAGGAATTATCACCGACGTTGTACTCCGCTTTCCGAAAGCATGGCATGCTAATTTATCGTATGCGGGATTAAATTCACTGCGCTTAAATGCAGAGGATATAAATCCAACGGCAAAGCAAGTGATGGATAAAGTGATACGTTTGCGACAAACCAAGTTACCTGATCCCAAGCTATTACCTAATGCGGGCAGTTTTTTTAAAAACCCCGTTGTAAGTGCAAAAAAAGCAAATGAATTAATCCAAACATACCCAAATATACCCTTGTATAAACAAGATAATGGCAAGGTGAAAATAGCGGCAGGTTGGTTAATTGAGCAGGCAGGACTGAAAGGATTTCGCGCTAATGGTGTTGGCGTTCATCATCTTCAAGCTTTGGTGCTAGTTAATTATAGTAATAACTGCGGTAACGCAATTATTACACTGGCAAAATATGTTCAACAGCAAGTTATAGCAAAGTTTGATGTGCTTATATCGCCAGAAGTTCGAATGATTACCAAGCAAGGTGAACAAGACTTTAGTGAGTTAGTTAAAGAACAAGAGCGTAAATAATATGGCAAAAGCAATTCAAGAGCAGTTAATTAAAGCATTAGCGGGTGGTGGTTTTGTTTCAGGACAAAATATTGGTGATCAGTTAGGTATTAGTCGAACGGCTATTTCAAAGCATATAAAAGTGTTAACAGAAATGGGGCTAGATATTTTTAGCGTTAAAGGTAAAGGTTATAAATTATCGCAATCGTTAAACTTACTTGATCAAGAAAAAATTAGCCATGCACTATTGTCATTACAGTGTAATTTAAAAGATGATTTACAAAGAGAAATAACGTTACAAAAAACGGATCTTACAAAGATTGAAGTCCATAGTTTAATTGACTCAACGAATAGTTACTTGATGCGGCGCTTACCAAATCAAGTCATTCAAGGACAAGTGTGCTTAGCTGAATTTCAAAGTGCAGGCCGTGGACGCAGAGGACGACAATGGATCTCTCCGTTTGGCTCGCAAATTTACCTTTCTATGTATTGGTCTTTAGAGCAAGGCTTGTCAGCAGCAATGGGTCTAAGCCTAGTAACCGCACTGGCGGTAAGTGATGCTATTTATTCGCTAACAAATATTCAAGTACAGCTAAAATGGCCTAATGATGTTTATTTGGGAGGGGTTAAATTGGCCGGTATTTTAATTGACCTTGAAGGGCAGGCGTTAGAGCCAAGTCATAGTGTTATTGGTATTGGTTTAAATTTAAATATGCCAACGCAAGAGGCGAAAAAAATAGACCAACAATGGACAGATTTACAACGTCATTACAATAAAGAAATAGAGAGAAACGCATTATGTGCTCAGTTAATTCATCATTTATCAAAGCGATTGCGTCAACACCAGAAAGAAGGTCTGTCTGCAATGCTTGAAGAGTGGCATGCACAAGACTTTTACTTAAATAAACGGGTAAAGTTACTAACAGGTGAACGCATTATTAAAGGTATTTGCCGCGGAGTAAATAGTCAAGGTGCACTTATGCTAGAGGTAGATGGCCAGATAAAACCGGTTTATGGTGGTGAAGTTAGTCTTCGGGGTGATGAATGATTGTATTGGTTGATATTGGCAACACCCGAACGAAGTATTGCCTTGTTAATGAAGGCAAAAGAAGCGTATCACAAGCGATATTAAATGATCAATTATTAACTGAATTATTGGGAACTTCTTTATTAACAGTTAATCTTTTAGGTATCAACTTTAGTAAGGCGACTAAAATTTTGGTCGCCAGTGTTAGCTGTAATCAGTTAACGGATGAAATTAACACTTGGTGTAAAAAAAATAATGTAGCGTTTCAACAAGTCGTAAGTGAAGCCCAAAAAAATGAAGTGAAAACTGGATATAAACAACCAGCTCAACTTGGGGTTGATCGTTGGCTTGCTTTAATTGGCGCAGCCGCGTTATTTCCGCAGCATAATAGTTTAATAATAGATGCAGGCACTGCGACTACGGTTGATCTTCTTGCGGCTAACGGTCAACACCAAGGTGGCTGGATTCTTGGGGGTATTAATACACTTATAACGAGTGTATTAACACAAACTAGCCAAGTTCAGGCCAATAATAGCGAAAAAGAAAGTTTAGCTTTTGGCGGCAATAGCTCTGAAAATGTTCATAATGCGGCTTGGGCTGCAACAGTAGGTACTGTTAACTTAGCTGTATTTCAAGCGCAGCAGCAAGGCTTTGAAGTAGAACAAATTATTTTTACTGGTGGAAATGGTACATTGCTTTCTTCATTTATTACGCCATATATTACGCAGGAAAAAACGGTTATTGATGATCTCGTTTTTGTTGGTTTACAAGCATATATTTAAATGTCTTGATAAAAACCAAATGTGTTTTGGATAAAAAAACATCAAACGTATAAAAAACTTTAAATAAAATAAGAAAAACATCAAGTTTTTCAATTTTGTCCTTGCAAGGGGCAAAACATTACTCTAGAATTCGCACCACTTAATGTAGTGCCGACTTAGCTCAGTTGGTAGAGCAACTGACTTGTAATCAGTAGGTCGCCAGTTCGACTCCGGCAGTCGGCACCAT
>Ga0209826_1001152_pt1 | contig 18573 bp, 22 predicted proteins | sample GOMGulsemesocosm_5_FD_184637 | JGI IMG/M metagenome (GOLD analysis project Ga0209826, IMG submission 184637) | Methane-oxidizing microbial communities from mesocosms in the Gulf of Mexico - GOM15C Gulf of Mexico (SPAdes) (version 2) | ecosystem: Environmental > Aquatic > Marine > Cold seeps... | reverse complement strand
CTGTTGAGCTCGACCATTATACAGAGTCAAAACTCGATGTCAACATTGTTTTTAAATAATTATTTCCGAAAACAAAACCAACTCCGAAAACAACCAAACAAAACAACCTGACCTTTACCGAGGAAGCTAAACACTCAACCCCGAAGAGCTGACCATTATAACCTCTCAACTCCTTTTGTCAAAACTTATTTTAAATTAATTTGAATTCAAAAAAGACCAAAAACAACCAACCCTTCTCAAACTCCAACTAACAACAAAACAAACGGCGCTTCCTGTGCCCCTTTCAATGTGTGATACCGTTGAAAGAAGAGCGCATTCTACAGCATTATTATTATCCGTCAAGACTTTATTCCCTTTTATCCAAAAGAGAATAAATAATCTAAGCCAACTCTAAGTTTTGTAAGAGATTACGTGCTATTGCCGCAATCTCTTCATCCATGTCATTCTTAAGTGATTCCAAACAACACCCTTTCTTTACCACTATAAATCTTACAAATTCATTTATATCATTAGCTAGAATTTCTAAATATTTTTCATTATTAGTATATTTAGCAACAGTAGCCCTTACTCTCCAGCTTTCATCTGCGACCAAAGTTTCATGCCCCACTCTCTTCCTTGCAACCGCGGCCCTGACAACTGGTGATGCATCTTGAATCAAACGAGTTAAAGCAAAGCACAAATCTACAGCCTCTAACCTTACGTACTCTTCCTTCTCTCTAACAACATCCATCTCATTATATCTTTTACCTGAAATAATCACCGTATCCATATCAACCACCATTTACTCAACTTTCCTTATACTTTAGCTTAGATAAGGCAAGCAAGCCATTGTTACTTAATACAAATGAGCATAACATCACACAATTTAATAATGAGGAGGAAGCTCAACCCCTTGATTTATTCCTTCTGACCCTGCCATATTCTTTATTCTTTGCCCAAGCAACCGACTAACCTCTTCCAATCTAATCAATTGCTGCTGCTGCTCACTAACAACATCATTTAATGTTTGCAACAAATCCTCTTGATAAGCCACTTTTATCTCTAACTCTATAACTCGCTCATCATTCATTTAAAAACCTTTCCACAAAAGACAACCCTCTCAACCTTTGCAAGCCTTATAGCCATGCTCATCTATAATTCCCAAAATCTCACTAAAACATCGAAAGCCGATAACAACTCCTTTTGCTGACTTAAAATCTACACTTGCATTCATAATTTTTTTATCTCTAGCCAAAGTCATTTCTACATATAAAGCACAAGACGGACAACTCATCCCCTCTACTGAAAAAACAACTCGCTGAATAGCCCCTTCATTCTTTACCAAAACATCTTGCTGACTATCTTTCTTTCTTGGTTTTTCAGAAAAGTTTTCTAAAACGATATGTAATACATTAAACAACTCATTTATCGGCAATTGCTCAGGGTCAAAATTTATTTCTACTGAATTCTTTTCAGCGCTAACTTGTACACTCCCTATTGATGACCTTTTTAATAAGATAATCTTTAAGATTGCAGCCCGCTCCCTATCGTTAAATAAACTTGGCACAACAATACTTACACTGCTTACCTGTTGATCCAAAATATTAAAATGATTATTTTTTTGACTTTGTAGCATTTTAGTTTTTTTATTACTCAATTTTCGAGACAAAGTTATTACGTTAAACAGCTAAACCTCTACTTCTTTAGCCTGCCATTTTTTTGTATTTACCTTAGCGTTGTACTCAACTATTTTTTGATACCACGACTCCACTTCCGTACAACCATACTTTCTCTCTAGACCTCGAACCATAAAATGCGCTTCTGCCATTTTCTGATAATGTCGAATAAACAACCAATTTACTGAAGCCCCACTCACCGCCCCAATAACTGGCAAACTTTGCGCTGCCAATTTACCTGAAACAGGAATTGAAAATCGTACCGACACCGCATTAATTAATTTCACTAACAAAGGAGCGCCTTCCTTAGAAACCCCATGAACAGCTATATGATTAGTTGTATCCCCTAAAGCCTTTGTCAAAAATGACCGCACGGCATAATAACTTGTATTTGCCGCCTCATTATTTTGCGAACTCCCTCCACCACTTAGAGCAAACACTGTCAAACAGGCCATTTTACTTTCTAAATCATCTAGGTTTTCTCCATGCCCTCTGGCTATATCAGCTATAGATCGCAACATAATAGTTGCTGACACGGGTAATTCCACCGCCAATGCGGCAATACCAAAAGAACCTCCCACAGCACCACTTACCCCAACCATTAATGTATGTATTTTATTTTTAGGTCGCTTCACTTTATTGTTAAGTGAATACAAGGCTGCATTTAACGCTTTTTCTAAAGCTTTCTTAGTTATGCGTGAAACCACATTTGACCAGTGCCCAGGCAATGTCGACATCGCCTTTTCTATAGGCATACCTATTATATGACTAATTGAGGTTGCCACATTTGATGATTCTAATTGCTGTGCCGCATTAGCCAGCACTACCAAATCAGCCTGCCGCATTACATTCCTTGGATATGACTCATCATTAAATTGATATACTCAACCATCTCAGACATCAACACCATCCCTTCATCAATTTTCTCTTTCAAGAAATGTAAAAATGTACGGTGTTTAAAATCTTCTTCTACATAAAAAGTTAAGCCTTTATATATAGTATTTGCCCCCATAAAAATCATAACAATTGCTGCCGACTTCAACATATAGCCACGGATACTTGCTCCCATTTTTGCAAACGCAACACTAATAAGTAGCATTGTAGGCAGAGTTCCAGCCCCGAAAGCTAATAATAACGCCCCTCCCTCCAATACGCTTGTCGCTGAAGTAGCTTCTACATACATTGCAAATGTTAAAGGGCAAGGCATTAATCCATTTAAAAAACCAGCAATCATTGCACCAACGACAGGCCCTTTTGTTCTGGCCTTCGCATAGCCTTTTCTCAACAAATTCATTGGCAATAGCTTTACTGACCCCTGCCAAGGAATCAAACCCAGAATACCTAGAGCCAAGACGATAACGACCGAACCAATTACCATTTGTAAAATGCTTTGGAATTTACCAAACATTCCACCAGACACTAGCACCATCCCTAAAGAAGCAGCCAATAGCCCAATACAAACATAAACAAACACACGCGTTAACTGATATGCAAAATAAGGTAGATAAGATTTTTTACCATTTACGTTCATAAAATATCCAGAGACCAAAGCCCCGCACATTCCCAAACAATGACCACTACCTAACACACCAGCAACAAAAGCCAGCGTGTAATCAAAGCCTGTTGCAGCTACCATTTCATGCATACCATGCATTGAATGATCCATTTCCATCTTTAACCCCTTATTTTTTACTTAGCCTTAAAGAATTAACAATTACCGACACGGAGCTCAACGCCATTGCAGCCGAAGCCACCATAGGATTAAGCTTACCTAGCGCTGCAACCGGAATTGCAACCGTGTTATAACCAAAAGCCCAAAATAAATTTTGTTTAATGACCTTTATCGTATCAGTACTCAATTCAATTGTTTCTGTTACTTTAGATATATCACCTTGTACCAAAGTTAAATCTGCTGACTCTATTGCCACATCAGTCCCACATCCAATAGCAAAACCGACATCAGCAGCCGCCAAAGCTGGAGCATCATTCACCCCATCACCAATCATACCCACTTTTTTCCCTTCAGCTTGATACTGTCTTATAATTTCAAGCTTCTCATCGGGTTTAGCATTAGCGATTACATGCTCTATTCCTACTTTAGCTGCTATATAATGCGCTGTTTTTTCAGTATCGCCCGTTACCATAATAGTATCAACACCCATATTATTTAATCGCTTAATAGCACTTGAAGCCTCTTCCCTTGGCTTATCTGAAATTCCAAATACAGCAGATTCTTTACCATTAATCGACATATAAATAGGCGTCTTACCTTGCTCAGCAAAAACTCCGGCCTCTTCCTTCAAACTACTAATATCAACAGACTGATCTTCCATCCAAAATCTATTGCCTATAAATATTTCCTTACCTTCTACTTTAGCCTCAATACCTCGGCCTGTTTCACTATAAAAATAATCACAAACTAACTGCTCTATTTCTTGATCTTTTGCATAATCAACAACCGCTTTTGCCAAGAAGTGTTCTGAATTATTTTCTGCTGTAGCGGCTAAAGAAATGATTTTTTCTTTAGCCAGGCGAGATTTTTTAAAGAAATCTGTAACAACGGGCTTTCCTTCAGTAATTGTTCCTGTTTTATCAAAGACCACAACATTTAACTTTGTTGCCACCTCTAAACTCTCACCATTACGAATATACACCCCTTTCTTAGCCGCCTGCCCTGACCCAACCATTATTGCCGCAGGCGTAGCCAAGCCCAACGCACAAGGACATGCAATTAACAACACGGTTACAGCACTTCCAAAGGCAACAGAAAAAGGCGCACCAACCAGCATCCAACTAGCAAATGTTAATCCTGAAATACCCATGACAGCAGGAACAAAAACAGCTGAAATTTTATCAACATGCTTTTGAATCGGAAGCTTTGTCGCCTGAGCCTGATCAACCATATGAACAATACCCGCTAACACTGTATCCATTCCAATGGCAGTCGCTTTAATCTGCAAAACGCCATTTCCATTGACACAACCACCAATCACTTTATGACCAATTTCTTTCACAACAGGCATACTTTCACCCGTTATCATTGCTTCATCAACCGTTGATACCCCAGAAACAACACCACCATCTGTCGGGATTTTTTCACCAGGCCTAACCAGTAAAATATCTTCTAAAGCAATATCATCTACATCAATGATAATTTCTTGTCCATCTTTTAATAAGGTTGCTGTCTGGGGCTGCAAGTCAACAAGCTTACGAATTGCCTCACCCGCTTTACCTCTAGCTCTCTCTTCCAGATAACGCCCCAATAACACAAAAGTAATAATGGCAGCAGCAGCTTCAAAGTACATATGGCCTTTGCGCCTAAACAATACAGGCAAACTATAGCCATAAGCTGAACCCACACCAAGTGCAATCAAAGTATCCATATTAGCTGCTTTTTGTTTAGCTAATCGCCATGCTTTAGTAAAAAACTGCTTTCCCGCGCCAAATACAACGGGTGTGGTTAAAATAAATTGAAACCAATGAGTCCACCTTGATTGACTCATTGACATTGCAACAGATACAACGGGAGCGCTTAAAATAGCAGACCATATAAACCGCCGCTTAGCCAAACCTATTCTTTGCTGCTCTTTAAGCACCAGGTTTTTTCGTTGCGACAAAGTATCCATAGACAACGGCTCATACCCAAGCATCGATATTTTAGCACTCACTTGCTGCTTATCTAACAACCCATGAACAGTGACCGTCTCTGTCGCAAAGTTAACATTGGCCGTCTTAATATCATTATCTCTATTAAGTACCATCTCAATTAATAATGCACAAGAGGCACAAGTCATACCCGCTACCGCCAAGTCAACTTCTTGCGTACCTGCATCAAATTTCTTTTTCTTCTTTTCAGATAATTCACGTTCTTTCTGAGCAATATTTCCTAGTACAGCATCCAATAGAATTAAAAGGTTTTTTTTGGGCAATCTTGACGGATCAAAGTCAATGACAACTGACCCTAGAGAAAAAACAGTGCGCACTCGTTTTATTTCAGCTCGTTTTTTGAGTAAAATTTCAAGAATATAACAGCGTTCGATATCCTTTTTTAAAACTGGCGAAACGATACGAATACGTCTCGTCAACTGATGAATGATATTAAAGTGCTTATAGCTAAATAATTCTGATTCCATAATTCTTAAGATTTTGAGACTAAACTTAAACTTAGATAAAAGAGCTTAAAATTATATACCATCCAATCCCAGCCCATTAAAACCAAGCAACTAAAATTCATAAAAATATAAAATTTACGCACCTAGTAGAATAAAAAAAGGGTGATTAAAAAACCACCCTTTGAAAAAATCTATTTTGTTGGTCTGCGCGAACGAACCAATAAATAAAAAAGATAAAAAACTGCTGCCCACTGTGACTTGAAAGCCCAAGGCTTCACCAACCACTCCTGAGTAATTCGCGTCCAATGCAATCTAATCAGATACAAGACCAATATATCGTTAAAAAAATCGACAACAGCCTTTTCTGGATCCTTCACAAAAGACTTTGGTTTTTTTAAGCCTATTTTTGCTATCACTTTTGCTGCTTGAGCCGTTTCTTTAGCATCACTATATTTTTCAACAGCCCACTGCGATGCTTTCCAACTTTTAACCTTAGCTTTTAAACTCCTTTTACTCTGTTCAGCCGAGCTTACTGTATTAACTACCTCTGCAACCAACAAGTCTTTTTCATTTAGCTCAGCCAAAACCTGAAAAATTTGCTTTGCCAATTGATAAAAATCGCAAACAACCTCTTGATATCGAATAGACAGTTTCTTTTGCTTCCTAAACAGTTCAACTCTATATACACCTTCAATTGCCAGAATACTACTTTTAACAACCGAAGAAACCTCTTCATTACATAACTGACCAGGGATATCAAACCTAACATGCCCTTCAGCTCTATATCTAACAACAAATTCTTTTTGGATACTCATAGCAACCATAAACAAACATTAAAAGCAAAACGGGCAATAAAATGTATATTTCATACACCCTATTGCCCGTCAAATTTAACCCTACCAACAGAGTTATCTATATACAGTTAAGCATCTTCTTTTGTTTCAGCAACAATATCTTCCAAGTTTTCTTTTTGCTGTAATACAAAATCCTTACCTGCATCAGATGCCTTACCAACACTAGATACAATTTCTTTTCTATATTTGTAAACTACATAACCCGCAGCCACACCTAAACCAAACACCAATACCGGATGTTTTGCTAATTTACTCATAAGTTTTCCCCCAGACTTTACAGATGCAGAAGCCATCGATCCTTTCATAATTTGTTTTCCCATTGCATGACTCTTATGGGAATGACTACTACCGTGCGAATGCGCCATTGTTGTTTCTCTAATATATTAAATTTACGAATCTTCTTTAGATTCAGATAATATCTGATCTTCATGAAGCATTTGAAAAATACCCTTACAACCTTCACAGCAGAATTCTTTACTACCGTCCTTAGTTTTAAGTTTAAAACCTTCGACTTCTACGGCTAATCCACAAAGATCGCAAACTTCTTTTTTATCGCTCATGTCCTTAACCAAAATCCTTAAAACGAAGTAGCTTTATATATTATCAAATTAAATCTGGGGACTCAATTTTAATGGCAACTAAAACCTGCCGATGCTGCACCAGACTCATCATTCCCACCATGTGTTGCACGACTACTTGCTTTCATTAAAGCAATACGCAAAGCGCCTGTTAAACTTGCCCCTAATCCAAGCCGCATTGCAATTGCAGGAACTAATATCATAGATGCAACAGCTAAGCCAGCCCCCAGAACCAAAGAGCCATCTTGGCTAGCTGGTTTTACATCGATCTCAGAAGAAGATACTTTTAATTCATTTGCCATTACTTTTCTCTCATCATAAATAGTTAATCCCGATTCAATTTGGGAGCATAAATGATGCCAAAACCTAAGTCATTATCTTTACTATGGTTTTTCAAACTAGCGCACATAAAATAAAAAAACTATGTTATATGACGCAATAAGTGCCAGCATATCACTTGTTTTTACTCAAGATTACCTTGCTAATTTCCTTTATAATTCTCATTTTTCAGTTTTCAACAAAAAAAATGTCAATTCTACTTTTTTCTTTACGCAATGTACCTGATGATGAATCTTCTGAAATAAAGGATTTGTTAGATACAAATGAAATAAACTATTTTGAAACATCTGCAGGAAATTGGGGTGTCTCAATGCCCGCTCTATGGCTTAAAAACAATGATGAACTAGAAAAAGCCCAAAAACTACTCAATGAATACCATATTCAAAGAGCAAAAACACAGCGAAAAGTTTATGAAGAATTAAAACAAGAACGAAAAAACAAAAGTTTATTAGATGCTTTTATTGAAAACCCTATTAAATATTTAATTTACCTAGCAGCTATAGCTTTTATGCTTTTTTTATATCCAAAAATGCTTTTTGAGTTTGGTTTATAAGAAGTTATAAACAATAAAAATAGCCCAACTAATAAACAACAACCCCCACGGAAGCATAGATTGTTTATATACCAAAGTCTGTTCAGTTTCTTTCATTACACTGTCAGATAAAAGTGAAGACTGTTTAGAAACTTTCTGCAACTTTCTACTCAACTCTCGAGACTTTTCTTTTTGCTGTTTTTTATAATGATTAATTCCTTTCTCCACTCCGAGAGAAATCAACTTAGTCTGCTCTTTTGTTTGGCCTGGGCGCTGCGTTGCTTTAGCAGATTTCATCGCATCATTTTGAGTTTCAGGAGAAACTTTTTGATATTTTTTATGCTTATTCATTATTCTTGAATTCTATAAGGATCTAGTTGAATAGACAGTATTTTCTCACCCAGCATTATGATTTTACCCTGATAGCGCTCATCACCCGTCGAACTAAACTCAAACTGAAAAGACCGCCACACTTTAGTTACTCCATATTCATCTTTTTTTAACCATTGAGCATTTAAAGCCACATAATCATCAAGTAATAATAAATTCATTTTACGACAATGATTAACCGTAGCAGTAAAAGCAATTTCCCTTGCTTTCATTGAGCTTGACCAATAATAAGCAACTAATAACAGCACACCAATAAAAAACAAATCAACCATTTTTTTAACCGTACTCTAATTTTACTTACAAAAGATGACTTAAAACCACAAAAAAATGCAACAAAAACTTAACCTACATTAGATAAGGCAGCAAAATTTATTTTCCCGATCATTTCTAAAATTTACTGCCTACCAAAAGCTAGCTTTTTGAATTAGTCAATCTTTTACTTAGCCGTTAATATTCGAAAAACTGATTGCGCATGTTCAGCAGCCTCAATTCCCAAATCAGTTAAATATCCACCATCATCTTGAGAAACCAAACCTTTATCAAACAACCTTTTTGCGGCAGAAACCACTTCGGGGTTAGCCGAACCATGCACTTTAATACCTTCCTGTATTGAAGTTAAATTATAATGCGTAAGAAGCCTAATTTCTTCTATCAATTCCGCAGTCAAAGCCATAAACCATATCCTCAAAATTTAAAAACTAGATAAGTATACCAATTATAATAAGAAAAAATTTACATCATTCATCACAGCCCCTAAACTAAACTACAAATAACCACAGGAAAAGCACTTGCATTCACTATTTTCACTCGTAGTCATTACTGCACTACTCCTTATGTTTGCTTCTGCAAAAGTTTTATTAAGAACCAACACTCTTCTAGGTATCAGTATTATTATTGGATGTTGCTTATTGCTGGGCTTATGCTGGTATATCTACCCAAAAATCAATAAACCTTAACCCCTAACACTCAGCAAATATTCATAGAACAATGTTATTCTTAAAACCACCCAACTAAACAAGGTTTATTTATGGAAGCATTAGATCAAATTTCAACTACCTTAGCATTAACCATGGGGTTAGCGTGGGCAAGTGGTATTAACCTTTATGCCACCCTCTTTACACTTGGCTATTTAGCTAATACAGGGAATATCGACTTACCTCCTGACTTATTTATTATTACCCACCCAATGGTAATGGGGGCTGCAGGTTTAATGTACTGCGTGGAATTTTTTGCAGATAAAATACCAGGTATTGATACTGGGTGGGATAGTATTCATACTTTTATTCGTATTCCCGCTGGAGCAATGCTAGCAGCAGGCGCTATAGGTGAAGTAAATCCAGCAATAGAAATTGCGGCCACTATCTTGGGTGGAGGAATGGCAGCGGCAACCCACGCAACAAAAGCAGGCTCAAGAGTGCTTATCAACGCCTCCCCAGAACCTTTTACTAACTGGGCAGCTTCAGTCACAGAAGATATTGCGGTTATTGGTGGCGTATGGACCTGCTTAAACTATCCCTTAATATTCCTAGTTGCTTTAGTTTTATCCATTTTTTTAATGATCTGGCTATTACCCAAAATTTGGAAAGGTATAAAAAAAGTATTTCGCTTCATAATCAACCTGTTTAGAAAAAAAGACGACTCAACTCAGCTTAATTGATATTTTTACTTGACTAAACGCCAATATATTAGTTTAATAGGTGGCTCGATTTGGTGTCATGCCCAGGTAGCTCAGTCGGTAGAGCAGAGGACTGAAAATCCTCGTGTCGACGGTTCGATTCCGCCCCTGGGCACCATCATCGATTTAAACTTTTTCTTAAGTTTATAGCAACAGAAAAATATAGTGCCCAGGTAGCTCAGTCGGTAGAGCAGAGGACTGAAAATCCTCGTGTCGACGGTTCGATTCCGCCCCTGGGCACCATTATTGTTACATCCTCCCTGTATACCCCACAGAAACTGCGACTTGATAACTTTCTGATTTACCAAGTATCTCCTAGATTTTAATAAAACCTAAACAGACCTCTGTTCATGCGGTTTGTAACCATTGCCTAATTCCTTACCAGTCAGTTTTATTTTTAGTAAAAAACATTACTAACCTATAAATTCATCAACGAAGTTCCATCTAAATGCTACATAATTATTGTTGATGCTAATTAAAAACCATCAGGTTAAAAACAAATACCTCTAAAAAACTACCATACTAAATTTCTTACCAGTTGTATAAGTTAAGGCTTTTTATCATAAGTTGTTCTGATATAACGTGAAAGATGATTCGAAATCAGCCTAACCTTTTCTTCAGTCAATGTTTTTGGCGAGTTAGCAATATAAGTAGGCAAAGCTTTTGGTTCCAATACCCATGCATCACTTATATTACTTCGATTTTCAACATACCAACCAGGAAAAACAATGACAGGTTTAACAGCAAGTTTAATACCAGTTAATTTAACGACTTGTTTCTCCAGCCACTTTTTTTGCGCTTCAACTTGAATTAAAATCTTCTTTTCTGGCTTGTAACCATTAATTGAAATTCCATCATCACTGTAAATAATTTTACACTCACCCTTTGTCGGCTTGGAATATGTCTTAGTCTCTATCGAAAAAACCCCATGCTCATTTACAATAACATGATCCAAATTGAACTCACCTCCAACTAAATCATGAAAAACCCTATATCCCTTCCCTCGTAGCGCATCTAAAGTCTGACCTACTGCTCTCTCTCCATCCCGACCCAACCTAAGCGCTCTAAGTTTTTTTCTCACTCTAAGTATTTTAAAAAAACTATAAAACGAAACCCCAATAACAATAACAGTCATTAAAATAGGGTTAGGGAGTTTCACAACTTGATACCATAACAACCAATTCCAAACTGTAAGCAGCAACAATAACAAAGGAAAAAGAACATATGTAATAACCTCCTCATCCATCATCTTCTGAATTGATTCATCTAGTGACTGACCTGGCGTTCTTAAGGGGCTATCTTTTAACGGTGATTTTGTTTGATTTTTCATTTCGTATTTTCTAAGTGTCTGAGCAGCACAGCTAATAAAGTTTGTTACTAAAAACCCATATCTAGCATGATACTTTATTCAAAAATCAGGAAGGCTTTCTAAAGTATAGATATCAGGTGTTAAGTGGTGATATTAGTTTGCGGTTAAGAGAGCTGGTAAGGCAAACGTGCGAAGCATTTGAAATCAAGATTTTATCTGGCGTTGTTAGCAAAGTTCACGTATATATAGTGGTTTCTGCACCTCCTAACATGGCTCCTAACGAAATAATGAGAAGGATAAAAGGGCGTAGTGCAAGAAATCTTTTTGAAGAGTACCCTGTATTAAAAAACCGTTATTGGGGAAAGCATTTTTGGGCAAGGGGATATTTTTGTGTCACAGTAGGACAGGTGACTGAAGAAATGATAACAAATTATTTGGAACATCACTTTGAAGCAAGTTCGAACGATAACTTTAAAGCAGAATATGGTGAGCATAAATGACAGGGCTGGTTGCCCTGTATCCCGACTTTCAGTCGCCAAGCTCTCTAACCCACCCGTCTTTTAGCGGGTGGTTGTTTAGTCCTAGTTATTGCATCTTAACGCTACTATCGTATTTTTAATCCATCCCTTCCTATGTGGGTATTGATTTAACAATTTTGGATTAAAAATAACTTGATAATATCGGAGGTCCGAGCCCCCCCCCCCCAATTCCTTTTGCTATATCCCATTGAATACCCAGTATTTGACAGTAATGGTATTCCTCTACCCTTTAACCTCAATCAGGGAATTGGTCAGTCCCAATATGATTTATTACATCCATGCTCTGGTGAGGAATACCAATTATATCTATACCGTTTTTGGTTAACGTATAAAAAACCAGATGCATTCCTTCAGGAAAGTAATAATAACCCGTTTTAATATCATCACGTTTTTTGCTAATTAAAGGATTTTTGGCTAGCCATTCGAACCTGGAAAGCAATGAATTCAGATATTTATCAGCTTGTTCAACGCCCCATTCTTGATAACTGTATAACCATATTTCCTCCAAATCAACTTGAGCCAATGCCCTCAATGAGTAATTTGAAGTCATTTGACATATTTTTTATGTAAATTAGAAAGAAACCTTTCGCTATCAAAATTTTCGACTACTGGACTGTTCTCCCCTGCTTCAAGCTTTACTTTAAGTGCTTGTAGTTTTGACTCATCTTCTTCCAGCTTACGTAAACCAGCACGAACCACCTCGCTGATAGACTGAAAGCGTCCCTGTGCTATTGTTTCACTAACAAATTCATCAAAATGAGAGCCCAGAGTAACAGATGTATTTCTTGCCATAAGTTTATCTCCAACAAACAATGTATATTAAATATTAATACAATTTTAAAATAGTGGCAATAGAAAAATATCTAAATTTGCAATCAAGTGGAATGGTAAAAAAGATATACAAAACTTGGAAAATTTTTCACACAAGAAATGGACATTAACTGGTAGGAAGAATTCGCACCACCTTAATATGGGGATACCGTTGATTCTATTGTATAGTGCAAATTACGTGGACTGTAGTGGCGGCCTGAAAATCCTCGTATCTCTGGTTCGATTCCTGGCCTGGGCACCTTTATTGTTACATCCTTCCTTTATACCCGACAAAAACTGCAACTTGAATTCAGGTGATTTAGTTTTTCTTAGCTAGCTTACAGAGACAACAAAAACCTTTTGAGTTATGGTAGTATCAAAAACACTTGCTTGCCTTTCTTTGTTTTATGAAATCAGTCTTTTTATCAGCCTGCCTCATGTTTATATCCCTCCCTCTTTTTGCTGAAGAGCGCTTTGTAGAGCAATTATCTCAATTAAACCTAGAAGAACTCATGCAGTTAGATGTTGTTGTTACTTCGGCTGCAAAAAAACCACAAAAATTAGCCGATGCTGCGTCTGCGATTTACGTTTTAACCAATAACGATATTCGTCGTTCTGGCGCAACTTCTCTCCCCGAAGTGTTACGCTTAGTCCCTGGCGTACAAGTCGCTAGAATTAATGCACATAAATGGGCGGTGTCTGTTAGAGGCTTTAGCAGTCAAGTTTCTTCCAAATTACAAGTCCTAATCGACGGACGCAGTATATATTCTCATTTATCTGCCAATGTTATTTGGGATATCAATAATCCAATGCTGGAAGATATTGATCGTATTGAAGTCATTCGCGGCTCTGGTGCATCCCTTTGGGGAGCCAATGCGATGAATGGTGTGATCAATATTATTACCAAACACAGTAAAGAAACACAAAGCAACTTATTGGTAGGAGGAGCAGGCAATGAAGAAAAATTATTTGGTTCCATTCGCCATGGAGGAAAAATAACCGAGGATAGTTTCTACCGACTTTATTTTAAATCTTTTGAGCATGACAATGGAGGATCCATTAATGGTGCAGAAACCAATGATTTATCCCGAGGGTTTCAAGGTGGCTTTAGGTCTGATATAAAATTAACTGATCAGGATGAATTAACCCTTCAAGGCGATTATTTTGAAGGTGAAGAAGAAGAAAACCTGACAGCAGAATCCCTGCCAAAAAAGTCTATTGATACAAAACCAAAACAATATAATATTTTAGGCCGCTGGCAACATACTAGCGCACAGGGCAATAAGCTTGCATTACAATTTTATTTTAATCGTGAGCAATGGGATAACGATATAAGTAGCCCAGCATTACCCGATTTTTATATCGACACCTATGACATAGACTTTCAACATAACCTTAATACATTTGAACACCATGATATTACCTGGGGGCTTGGTTATCGTCTAATTTCAGATAGTTATAACGATACTCCTTTGGCAAAAAATCGTCCAAGACATAGAAAAATCCCACTCTATAGCGGGTTTATTCAAGATGAAATAGCCCTAATCCCCAATTTTTGGCGTTTAATTATTGGCAGTAAATTTGAGCATAATGACTATACGGGATTTGAGATTCAGCCTACAATACGAACAATATTGAGCTGGGATAATCAAACTTTTTGGGCGGCTATATCAAGGTCAACCAGAACACCCTCTAGAACAGAAGATGGCTCTTCATTTTCAGATGGAATTGCAGGAACCTCGCTAACGTCTAACTTTATTAATGCAAGCGAGTTAAAATCTGAAGAGCTTGTTTCTTTTGAAATGGGTTATCGGTTTAAATATAGTGCAAGCCTAAGTTTTGATTTTTCTGCATATTATAATGACTACGACCGCTTACTAGAGATTAAGTCAACCACTCTGAATGGGTCGACATATACAACAGATACATCTTTTACTGGAGATGCAACAGTTATGGGCTTTGAAACCAATATGGACTGGCGTGCTACTGATTCAGTAACGATTAAACTATCTTATAGTTACCTTGATGATAGCAGTACAGTGTCAGGTGTTAGTAACAATACTGAGGCAGCCCCTCACCATCAAGCTACTCTTTTTACATCTTATGATTTTTTCAATCAGTGGGAGTTTGATTTTATCACCCGGGCTGTTGATCAAATAGACCAGTATGATATAGATGCTTATATCGCCATAGATATTCGCCTTGCTTACCAGCCAATAGCAGGATTAGAGCTTTCTGTTGCAGGACAAAACCTGTTTGACAGTCATCATTCAGAATTTGGGGAGTCGACTATTGAAACCACACCAACAGAAGTTGAACGTAGTATTTATGGCAAGATAAGCTGGCAATTTTAATGAACAATACATGCGGCTTAGAGCATCTATTTAAAAACATTTACACTTTAATCACTACTCATAATGAAAAAATTTTAGAAAACCTGAACATTAGCAAGAAATAGTAAATAAATGTCGAAATTAAGTACACTTAAACAGTTGTTACTTTGCCTTCTGATGGTAGGTATGAGCTTGCCTGCGTATTCAGTTTCTTCGACTGAACGTGAACTTCAAATAAAAGCAGCTTATCTATATAACTTCACCAAATTTATAACATGGACAGATTCATCTCTTTCTAAAACAGATGATTTCACTTTTTGTATCGTTGAAGATGAGTATTTCACTCATGTTCTCACACAAATAGTCAAGGCACGTACGATTAGTAACAAAACGCCACAAATAAAAACCGTCTCAAAAACTGATACACTCACAGAGTGTCATCTTATCTATATCCCTCAACAGACGACGTTATTAAATGAGTTTTACCTCAAAAAGGCAGTGCACACACAGAGCCTAACCGTTGGTGAAAATTTATCATTTACTCAACTTGGTGGCATCATTCGTTTCTATACAAAAAATAATAAGCTCAAATTTGAAATTAATAACCCTAATGCAATCAATGCAGGTCTCAAAATTCAATCTCAACTTCTAAAATTGGGCAATAGGTCTATTGATGAATAGTGTGAAAATAAATAAATCACAATTAATATCAAGGACATTATTTGTATCGACGCTCATGTCTAGCGCAATGTCACTTTTGTTAGTTGGCATTATTCTTTTTATCACTGAGTTCTCCAGCTCAGAACAGAATCTAACTGATTCGCTTCATGCTCAAGCGACCATTATTGCAGAGAATAGTCAGGCCGCGCTTTCTTTTGGTGATATTGAAGCCATCCAACTCAACATGTCCGTTTTAAAAAACAATTCACATATTGTTTTTTCAGGAATTTATAATGCAACGAATATGCAACTGTTCGCCCACTACCTTCGTCAAGGATCTAACCCAAATCAGTGGAAACAATGGCTCAAACTTTCTAATCCACCAGGTGTTTTTAAAGCTGATGGCTTACTAGGTTTTATTCAAGCTATAGAGCTAAATAATGAACTTATTGGCTATGTATTTATTATATCGGACACCCATGCTTTAACAGATGAACTTATTTTGCATGGTTTAACTATTTTCGTTGTTTTTATTATTGGTTTAATTTTCTCTTTAATATTATCAGCTCGCATGACTCGCTCAATATCTCAACCTATTTCATATATGGTTGATGTTGCAGAACATATTGGGAAAACCAAAGACTATTCCATTCGTTTTGAGCATCACTTTGATAATGAGCTAGGCTATTTAAGCTTGGCATTTAATGAGATGCTTGAAAAAATAGAACAACGATCGACTCAAAGAACTCATGCAGAAAATGAATTATCTAAACATCGAGACAATCTACAGCAACTGGTTTTAGATCAAACATCAGAATTGCGTTCGGCAAAAGAATTGGCCGAAGCTTCATCTGAAGCTAAATCCGCTTTTCTAGCCAACATGAGCCATGAGATTCGTACTCCCATGAATGCAATTATTGGCATGACGGAATTAACCTTACAGACAGAGCTCTCTGATAAACAATCCAATTATCTTAATAAAGTAAATACTTCAGCCAAATGGTTACTAGGAATTCTTAATGACATTCTAGATTTTTCCAAATTAGAAGCAGGAAAACTTAAATTAGAACATATTGAATTTAGCCTTCAATCAGTCATCCAATACTTAACTGATGTCACCTCACCATTACTAAAAGATAAACCCTTAACGCTTACCTTTAATATAGATCCCTGTTTACCTGATAGTTATATAGGCGATTCATTACGCTTAGGCCAGGTATTACTCAACCTATTAAATAATGCTATTAAATTCACAGAAAAGGGAGCCATTATTATTCATATTGAATCAATTAATATGGGTACCATTTCCAATAACCAGCTGGCACTTCGGTTTAGTGTTACCGATACAGGGATTGGTTTAACTGAGAAACAACAAGTTCATTTATTCAGTTCATTTCATCAGGCAGATAACTCAACCACACGTTTATATGGAGGAACAGGGCTCGGCTTAGCTATTTGTAAACAATTAGTTGAAGCCATGAATGGCCATATTGGTGTCTATAGCCAAATTGGAGAAGGTAGCAGTTTTTTCTTTACCATTACACTAGACAAGCAGACAGGTAATAGCACCCAGATAGCTGACAAGGTAGAAAATCCCTCACTTGAAAATGAAGAAAATTTAAAGGGCATCTCTTTATTAATGGTTGAAGATAATCAAATTAATCAAGAATTAGTCCAAGAAATGTTGCGATCTAAAAACATTCAAATCGATATTGCCAACAATGGTCTAGAAGCCATTTCAATGGTTGAAAATAAGTCATATTCTATTGTTTTAATGGATTGCCTCATGCCCATTATGGATGGATTTCAAGCTAGTCGAATTATACGCTCTAACCCCCTACATAAAGACTTACCGATTATCGCCATGACAGCAAATGTAATGCAAGAGGATAAAAAGCAATGCTTAGCCAGTGGAATGAATGATCATATTGGCAAGCCTATTGATAAAGATCAGTTCATTCAAACCCTAGCTCGCTGGGGCAAACCAACCGAAAATTTAATTTCCACACCTGACACTACTTTTATCGAACATGACGACTGGAATGATTTAAAAGAAAAACTACCGAGCTTTGACCTAACAAAAGTAAACAAAATGCTTAATGGCAAACGAGAGAGTTTTTTTCATCTCCTAGACTTATTTAGAAACCAATTAGAAAATGAAGTGCCTATTATTGCTAAAGACATTAACAATAATGATATATCTCAAGCTCAAAGCAAGCTACACAAACTAATCGGCGGAGCTTCTAACCTAGGCGCACATCAAGTACATCTAGCTTCTAGCAGACTAAAATCAGCGTTAAAAAGCAATACTGACCTGGTATCTGCATTAAATGACTGGCAAAAATCCATTTCTATCACTTTGAATCACTTAAATTCACTACTCACCTCCCAGTCATCCAAAAAATCTTAATATCGACTACATATAAAAGCATCCAAAAACATAACTGAATCATATTAATCAGCACCTTATAGAGTATAAATAACATACTAACAAAAAAACAAAGCCCCCTTTCTAGGTAATATCAATTTCAATAAATTAAAAATATGAATGATTATTCAATAGAGCTTAGCAGTGTATTTAATTTAACAGAATTATTGTAGGAGCGTCCGCCAATGCCATTAAGTTAAGCCCCAAGCCATTGAATATGTTATACTAATGTCTACTAAAAAGACAATAGCCCCGAGGTTTAAAATGAATAAAAACCTCCTTATTAGAGAATGCTTATAATCTAATTAACAAAGCAATTACCTGTGATTTTTTTAAAGCAAAACATCGCTTAACAAAAA
>Ga0209826_1001151_pt1 | contig 18574 bp, 13 predicted proteins | sample GOMGulsemesocosm_5_FD_184637 | JGI IMG/M metagenome (GOLD analysis project Ga0209826, IMG submission 184637) | Methane-oxidizing microbial communities from mesocosms in the Gulf of Mexico - GOM15C Gulf of Mexico (SPAdes) (version 2) | ecosystem: Environmental > Aquatic > Marine > Cold seeps... | reverse complement strand
AGCAAACTGTAATAAAGCACAGGTTGTTGAAATGTGGGGCTTCTGGTTGATGACAGTTGCTATGGTATTTATCACCTTGTTCTTAACGGGTGCTGGTATCTTGCAAGTGTGGCTACAACGTATCCCCGAGTCAGGTGAAGCATTAAGCTTTATGGCAACGCAGGACAAGTTAGCGATTTTCTACTGGTTACGTGAAATTGCAGGTGTGTTCTTCTTGTTTGGTTTAATTGCTTACTTGTGGAGCTTCTTTATTACTGAGAAGAAAGAAGCGCAAGCATAAAGATATACATTAGCAGCTAGAAGGTTAGCAAGCTAAAAAGTTTAAAACCGTGTTCGCTTAGAACGCGGTTTTTTTATGCTTAACTTTTAACTTTATTTATACTCATGACAACTAAATCCGGCACTGTGAGGGAGTATAAGTATAAATCAAACCATGAAACCTAAATCGCTGATTTCAAAGCGTGATAAATTAGGAAAAATTGCATTGATTTCATTAACCGATAAACCAAACCATTTAGCTAATGTTGCGGCATATTGATCAACTGAAGTGCTGGGAATTATGCGACCATCGCCAAAGTCATCATTAGAATCTAGGGTGAAATCTTCAGGCATAGTGCCATAAATATCACCTCCTTTTACTGCCCCACCCATAATAATTTGATGACCTCCCCAACCATGATCTGTGCCATCACCATTACTGGTTAAGGTTCTGCCAAAATCAGACATGGTGAAAGAGGTAATGTTGTTTGCTAAGCCTCTTGCTTGCAAATCAGCGTTAAAAGCAAATAATGCCTCACTTAAGCTTTGCAACAATACAGGTTGATCATTAACTTGATTATCATGAGTATCAAAACCTCCCATGCTAACAAAAAACACTTGTCTTGGTTGTGACAATAATTGCTGAGAACTAGCTAAAGTGGCGACCATCTCTAACTGTTCTGCAAGGTGATTTTTAGGATAAGTAACGGTTGCACTCTCAGCAGAGTTAATGGCATTGGCAACAATATCTATAGTGCTTTGGGCGCGCGTATAAATGGCGTTATGCGCTTGCCCTAAGATATGTTTTTCTGCAGACATTAGCTGATTAAAGACGTTAATTCTATCATTATTCCAATTTTCATTTGGGTTCAAAGCGGCAAAAGTTTCCACGCCATTGGCATCAAGAGAGTAAGGTAGAGAATTCACGCCAGTTTGTAGTATATTGGAGCCATCAATGGATAAATTCATTGAAAGTGGGTTTTGGGTATCCATAATTAAATCAGCCATTCTACCTGCCCAACCCGTGAGTGAATTTTGCTCTGGCCATGCTGTTTGCCAATGTTTTTGTTGATCGTTATGAGAGAATAATTGCGGCGGTAAAATATTAGGATTTTGTAAGGCTTGGCTTTTGGTTACGGGCTGTAACAATGGGCCAGTATTTGCCAAAAAGGCTAAGTCTCCTTGATTAAACAATTGTTGCATTGAGGTCATAAAGTTTGGCATAGCTAAATTATATGGTGTGGCAGAACTCGGGGTTATATTAATTAAATCACTTTGTGCTATTGCTAAATTTTGACGAACATTTTGGTAGCGTTGATAATCTAATTCATCGCTTGGAATAAGCATGTTAAAGGAGTCATTACCGCCATGAAGAAATATACACACTAGCGCTTTGTAATCGTTAAATCGGTTACTGGTTTGCGCTAAGGCACTATTCATTAGTGACATGCTAGAAAGTGCTGCGCTTGCACTGCTAATGCCAACAGAGCTGCCAAGAATGCTTTTAATAAAATCACGTTTATTCATCATTTAATCTCCTAAAATCTTATTATTTTTGCACTGTATATTGTGGTGATACCATGATTAAAAATAGTAGATTACTTAATCTGTCGTTTACTTCTTGCTCGTGGGTATTATCAAAAGCTTCCGTTAAAATAGCGCGCATTTCATCATTCATCGTGCCGCCAAGTAATAACATATCTAAATGAGCTAATAACTCATTTGTATCACCAACCATAGCGCTTAATGACGTCATATTAATTAAAATACGCTCATCTTTGGTATTTTCATTCTCAAATTCTGTATGACCCCAAATAGTTGAATAAGCCATAAAATTATTAGTACGAGTTAAAAAATTTTCAGTAACTATTCCTAACTCAGGAGCTATTAAATTATTATTACTAACAATACCTGGTGGCGCGTAATCAGGTGAAAAAAAGTTAAATACATGATGGGCACTCATGGGGGCTTGGGCAAAAGCATAATATGCCCAATTAAATTGAAACCTGTCGTTAGGAGATGAGGCATCAAACGCTCGCCATAAATGCATTGCACGTAATAAAGGCTCTCGAATTTTACCAAAACTTTCATTACCTTTTGTACCGTCAATTACTTCTTGATCAAGCAATATAGCTTTGATTACAGCGCCTAAATCGCCACGAATACCTTGACCATTATCATTAAAAACAGCACTTATTCTGGCAACATACTCGGTACTTGGGTTACTGGTCACTAATTTTTTTATCAGTTGCTTACCAATAAAAGGACCAACGTTTGGATGATTAAAAATGTTATCTAATGCGATAGTTAAATCTTGCTGAGCAGTTTGATTTGCAGGCACAATTACATTGTTTAATAACTGCTTTTCTGAACTGTCGTGGAAGGCTTCAACGGCTGACATTGGTTCCATGGTGTTGTAGTTTCGATAAAACCGCCACCAAGTGTTTTCTGTGGTACCGTTAAAATTCCAGCCAGTGTAAATATGAGCAAAAGCTTTAATTGTGTCTTGATCATAAGTGGGGATACTTTGACCATTTTGCAGTTTGTTGCTGCCATCGTTATTTAATTCTACCAAGCCAATACTAAAAAGTTGCATTATTTCACGGGCATAATTTTCATCAGGGCGAATATTGTCTTCTTTGTTTGGCTTTTCATTACCAAGCATACTCAAGTACATACCCATAATTGGCGATAGGGTAACTTGCTCTAATAAATCACGATAATTTGAGAAGGCATTATTAATAAGTAAATCGTAGTAGTTGGTTATGCCATAGGTATCATCATTAAAAGCACTTTGATCTGATACAACAAAAATTTCACTTAAAGCGAAAGCGACTCTTTGTCTTAGTTGATCTGGTGCGGTTAATGCGTGGGTATACCATGCTTCTAATCTATGTTCACGTTCTAATTCATCATCGGGGTCTAAGTTTAAAGTCAGCTCTAACGCTTGTAGATAAGCAACATGTGAACTAGCAGGTAATGCTATTTGTTGATCAAGCCACTCTTCAAAACCAAGAGCACTAATCTTATCGACACTACTAACATTAGCACCAAAGCTTGCCATATTTAAAAAGCGTGCACTTTCATTTTTTGTTGGTAATGGTGGATGCGCAGGCGCAGGAGTAGGCACTGGCGATGTAGAAACATCTTTAGAGTCACCACCGCCACAAGCGATGAGCAGTAAACTAATAAATAACATAGAAAAATAACGAGCAAACATGTTAACTCCTTGTCGCTTGGATAATTTTGTTGATTCTGATTGCTCAGTATTGCTCAGTATTCAATCAGCTTCAATGTTTAACCTTAAAAGAACGCTCAATTTACAAAGCTTTTACAGTGTTATAAGAGGACAGATACATGGAGGAGACAGATTTTTTATCTTATTTTTTGTCGAATTAGCTTATACTCATATCCCATCAGGATGTAGAGCCTAGCTGGAATTAGAAACGTTTTTAGATAATGCGTTCTCTTCTAAATCACATAAGTTTAATCTATTGTATTTATTGTCAATATAGGTGCTATTTCAGGAAGGTGTGTGTCAGGATGTTCGCGGTTTTATTCAGCAAACGTTGCCAGAAAAAGGGCAGACGGCTAAGTATTAAAGAGAAAATATCAATTATGAAAAGAATCGTACTTTATACCATGGAAAAATGTCCACATTGTCAAACAGCAAAACGATATTTAGATGAACAAAATATTCCTTATCGCTTATGTAATGTGAAAACAGCAAAAGGGCAAAAAGAGTTTGCTGCAACGGGCATGCGAGGAGTGCCTGTACTCAAAATAGGTAGTCAATTTTTGAATGGTTTTTCTGTAAAAAGTTTTAATAAACTATTTTAAAGCTAAACTGTTTAAAAAAAACTCAGCACCATGTTATTCTATAGAAACTAGATTATTTTAGGGATAAATAACCTTGCAGTTCGTCTATCGAAGTATTTTACTACTATTTCTCACATGTTACTTTTTTGTTGCTAATGCCGCACAATTATCAGACAGCTCTGCGCTGCAAAGCATGGAACATGAGTTAAATAAGCACCCATGGAAAACTTACCAAGTACTTCTTGCTCAAGTTGACCAAATTGAAGATATGTCGCCACATTACAAGTTGTGGTGGCTATTACGTAAAGCACAAGCTGAAAATTTAGTTTATTTTTTTGATAAATTTGAACATACCGTTGCTCAAGCTCAAGCATTTATAAATCTACAAACGCCCGCCAGATTAACGATAAACTTTGATGTTTTTCGTGGGCTCATCCTACAGCGTCAAGGTCGTTATAAACAATCTCAAATAATACTGAAAAAAGCGCAACAATCAGCAAGAGAAAATAAATTTATTTATTTAGCTGTTCGAGCCAAACAAGAATTGGCCTATACAAGAAGTTTAACTGAGGTTTATGAGCTTTCTTTAACTGAGTTACAGCAAGCTTATGTCGAAGCTTTTGCATTAAAGGATGATTTTTCAATTGCCAAAATTAATGAGGTATATGGTGCTATTTATGGCTATATGGATGATTATGAAAAATCAATTGAGTATTATCAAAAAGCGTTAACGAGTTATCAGCAACTTGAATATCCTTCGCATGAAGTAGAAGCTATTTACGGTTTAGCGGCAACTTATCGTTATTGGAAAAAATATGATTTAGCTATTGAATATTATCAGAAGTTCTTAAAAACAGCTGAATTTAACCCTAATAATATTAATGGTAAGTTTTATGGCGCCTACGGTATTGCTATGAGTGAAGCCGAGCGAGGTGACTGTACTCAAGCATTAATATCTATCAACTATGCAATAAATATTGAAGGGCAAGATGATTACAAAGCTGAATTATACAAACGTAAAGCACAATGTCTAATTGGCGAAAATAAGTTAGTTGAAGCAAAAAAATCTATAGAAAAAGCAGATGAGATATTTACCACTATGCCTGAACTGATTAGCACAAGTTGGCAAATTGAAGTAATAAAAATTCGCTCTGAATTGGCGTATGCTGAAGGTAACAATGAAAAAGCCTATCAGTTATTGAAAGAGTTCAACAAAAGCGAAATAGAGATGTTAAAGAAAAGCTCTTCTGATCGTTTATTACGTGTAAGAGGTGCGTTAGAGCTTGATCGTCAAAACGTAGAAATCTCTTTATTACAGCAACGAGCAAAAGTGCAAGAGTTGCAGTTTGCACAACAAAAACAAAAAAATGTCATGCAAACTTATATCATTAGTATTGTTGTCATACTTGTTTTCTTTATTTTACTTTTTACTTATTTCCAATGGCGTCATAACAAAAAGCTGATATTACTATCCGTTCGAGATCCTTTGTCTGATTCTTTTAATAGGCGCTATGTTTTTAACGTCCTTAATAAGTTGGTAAGTACTAACAACGCTGATAAAAATACAGTGTCTATTATGGTGATAGATATTGATGACTTTAAACAAGTTAATGATCTTTATGGTCATCCTTTTGGGGATATTGTTATTCGTGAAATAGCTAAAATAGGCAACGAAATAATGAGAACAGAAGATGTTATTGGTCGAGTGGGGGGGGAGGAGTTTCTTTGTGTGTTACCGAGAAGTGATGCTGTTCAAGGCTTGCATATAGCGCAGCGGTTTGTAAATAAAGTTAACAGTTGTGAGTTTTTAACTGGCGATAAACATGATCAAAATCAGCGAGTAAAAGTGACGGTTAGTATTGGAGTAGCAACAACGTCTGAACTAGTTAAAACTAGCTCTGATCTATATATACAGGCAGATAAAGCATTATATCATGCGAAACATAGTGGAAAAAATCGAGCAATACAATATCAAGATTCGATGCAGCATTGGTATCAACGAGAAGCTGATTTCAATAATCTTAATTCAACATTAAATGACGAATAACAACTTTAATCAGCAATGGTCAACTTCTTCAACATCAGTCGCTTTATCATCAGTAAAAGCGGCTATTAGTTTATTGCAAAACTATTTAGAGCAATTAGGTTATCAGGCTCAAATTCATTTTGAATTAGAAGGCTGCTATCAACTTGAACAGGCTAAAAATCATACAAAAAAACTCAATTTTGGCTCCATTAATCAATATTTAAGAAGCTTAGGTATTGACGGTGAAATTGTCAGTGAATATTGGCAAAACCAGTGGGAATATGTTTCTTTATTTAATGGACAATCACCATTAAAAGAAGCAATGAACTTACATCAGGTGATTGCTTATTTACCTCAATGGTTTGAAGCACTTTATAATAGAAATGGTGTTATAAAAACTTTAATCAAGCCTGTTGTTTGGTCAGGCGATAAAGGGAAACTAGCGAGGGGATCAAGTCAAATATTTACTCATGATACCCGCGATGTACATATCCCTAACGCTGTTCAACTCAATGTGAGTGTACTTGATAAAAAAGGTAATAATTTGATTGCTAAAGAGGGATTTGGTGAATATTTACAGTACTGCTTTTTGAGCACTAGCCTTGAGTGTTGCTTATTGTATTTACCGGAAGAGGCTGCTTTTGAACGTTTAGCTTTAAAAACTCGTTATGGTTTAGCGCAAGAGTTATGTTCTCCTGTAGATATCTCTGGTGGACATCAAGGTAGTGTCGCTTTATATAAAAAACTGGGTAAGCATAATCAAAACATGGGAGAAGAGCCGCTCTTGTATGACAAATACAATAAGGTATTATCTGTGAAACAAAATTGGCAAAAAACAGCTCGTATAGAACATCGATTAGGAGCCTCAAGTATTCATTATAATCCTTATGTCAATGTGCTTTACGGTTTACTTAATGTCGTTGATGCCATTGAAGCTTATGAAAGTAATAAATATTTGTCGCCTCCTCAGTTTGCTCCTATACCGTTACCAATGTCACTTTTTACACAGGGTGAAGATGCTACACAAGTAGGTGCTATTGATTTGTTTAAAGCTAGTTCATGGTTTAGTCAGCGACTTAATAGCGTACAAGACAAATTTAATCACATGAAATTAAATACCACACTTGACTGTTCTATGCCGTTGGGTGATAAAATAAAACAAATGGTTTTAGATAACTATCAAGTAAAGCTAACAATAAAATAAGAAATTGATTTATGGATGTCAGTAAAGCACCGAGATTTAAGATCCCGTCATTAAATGGCACAAGTATTAGTGCTAAAAAGCAAGAATTGAAAGAATATTTTAAGCATACATGGGACGAATACGAATCTCTTTTTTCACTTATTAATGACGATAGCGCTTATTATTTACGCCCAGAACGTTTGCGTCACCCGTTGATTTTTTACTTTGGTCACACCGCTAGTTTCTACGTTAATAAGCTTATTTTAGGCAAGTTTATTTCAACGCGTATCAATGGCAAATTGGAAGCAATTTGCGCTGTTGGTGTTGATGAAATGAGCTGGGATGATTTAAGTAGTGAACATTATGATTGGCCTAGTGTTAATGAGGTAAAAAGCTATCGAAATCAAGTTGCTATCCTTGTTGAAACGCTTATTGATGAGATGGAGTTATCCTTACCTATTTCTCAAGACTCATTAGCTTGGATTATTTTGATGGGTTGTGAGCATGAGCGCATTCATATTGAAACATCATCCGTTATTATGCGTATGCTGCCCTTGCAGTATTTAACCCCGAACGATAGTTGGCCAACTTGTAGTGATAGTGCAAACTCGCCAGAAAATGAATTATTGCCCATCAAAGGTAAACTTGTTGAATTTGGTAAACCAAGCAGTGATGATACGTTTGGCTGGGATAATGAATATGGTCATAACACCTTAAAAGTAAATGATTTTTATGCTTCTAAATATCTGGTTTCTAATCAGGAATACTTAGCTTTTGTAAAAGCTGGTGGCTATCAACAGGCTGAATTTTGGAGCGAAGAAGGGCAGGAGTGGTTAGCATTCACTAAAGCGATCATGCCTCGATTTTGGCTAGAGAAAGTTAGCGACGGGACTAGCGATAAGAATGAAAGTGTTTATTGGCAACGTAATTTATTAAATGAAATACCTTTACCGTTAAATTGGCCTGTTGAAGTGAATTACCTAGAAGCCAAAGCTTTTTGTAATTGGAAAAAAAGTCAGATCTTAGCCAATGATGAGCAATTTATTCGCTTACTAACGGAAGCTGAATGGTTATGTTTACGTGATAAAGTAAATGGCGATTTAAACTCTTGGCAACTTGCTCCAGGTAATATTAATAATGAGTTTTATGCCTCTTCTTGTCCGATAGATCAATTTGAGCATAACGGTTTATTCGATATTATTGGTAATGTATGGCAATGGACTGAGTCAACTATTGATGGCTTTCAAGGCTTTGATGTTCACCCTTTATATGATGATTTCTCAACACCTACGTTTGATGGTAAGCATAATTTAATTAAAGGTGGTTCGTGGATATCAACAGGTAATGAAGCGCAAAGGTATTCTCGTTATGCTTTTCGACGACACTTTTTTCAACATGCAGGCTTTCGCTATGTACAAAGTAATACCGAAAAATTACCTAACCTAGAAGCGAATCATTATGAGAGTGATATTGATATTTGTCAGCAACTTCATTCTCAGTATTTTATGGGTAATAACCGCTCTGGTAAGTCAGCCATGCCTGTGACGGTTAAAAACTATAGCCAACAAATAACCAATCATTTACTTTATGCGGTTGAAAAATATAAGGTAGGAACTGGCAAGTGCCTAGATTTAGGTTGTAGTGTTGGTCGCAGCAGCTTTATCTTAGCTCAGAATTTTGAGCACATAGACGGTGTAGATTTTTCTGCTCGTTATATTCGTCACGGTGTCAATTTACAACAAGGAAAAACTGCTCGTTATCAATTAGAAAATGAAGGTGAACTTGTTGACTTTCATGAAGTGAGTTTAATAGATGTTGATTTACCTTGTAGTGAAAACATACTTTTTAGCCAAGGAGATGCTAGTAACCTTAAAGCTGTATTCAAGGACTATAATGTCATTCTGGCTCAACATGTACTTGAGCAAAGTTATGATCCGCGCTTATTTTTACAATCGGTACATCAACGTTTACATAACGATGGCTTGCTTGTTATTGTTTCAACTTATGACTTTAATGAGCAGCAAACAGAGAAAAATAATTGGTTAGGAGGTATTAAAATTAACGGTGAGAATGTAACAGGTTTTGATGGGTTATCATCATTGCTCGCACCTCATTTCAACCTATTAGAGCAGCATCAACTGACTCGTCCAATCAAAACTAATCGTCGAAACTTCACTTTAAGCTTTCCTCAATTAACTGTTTGGCAGTTGAAATAGCTCAACGATATAAACCTCCAACGTGCATGCACCAAATAAAAACGCAATGACTATTTGGTGTGCTTATTTGGTGCATTAAAACTCATAAATAAAGGGATTTATTTGTTAACAGTTTGATATGTATACTTTAATTTTTAATGGCACATGAATTGAATTATACTATTCAATATCACATAAAACTATAAATAGAGGTCTACAGTGAAAATAGTTAACGCAATTATTAAACCATTCAAACTTGACGATGTTCGTGAAGCCATTTCTGAAATTGGTGTCGAAGGCATTACCGTTAGTGAAGTTAAAGGTTTCGGTCGTCAAAAAGGTCATACAGAACTATATCGTGGCGCTGAATACCAAGTAGACTTTTTACCGAAAGTTAAACTTGAAATCGCAGTGAATGATGACATCGTTGAACGCTTGGTTGAAGCAATTACCAAAGCAGCTTACACCGGTAAAATCGGTGATGGTAAAATTTTTGTTTATAATTTAGAGCAGGCTATTCGTATTCGTACGGGTGAGCAAAACAACGAAGCGATATAAGGGGCGATACAATGGAACAGAACGTTTTTCAACTTCAGTATGCATTAGACACTTTTTATTTTCTAATGTGCGGCGCTTTAGTCATGTGGATGGCGGCAGGTTTTTCTATGTTAGAAGCGGGTTTAGTGCGCGCTAAAAATACCACCGAAATTTTAACCAAAAACGTAGCCTTATATGCTATTGCTTGCATTATGTATTTAGTTGTTGGCTACGACATCATGTATGGTGGTGGTGTATTCTTAAACGGTATAGCACTTGATGGCGCTAAAGAAGGTGTAGATCTTACTACAGCTGTATTAGCTGAGTCAGCTGAAGCTAAGTTTGATGGTGACGCGGTATATTCAAATGCGGCTGATTTTTTCTTCCAAGTAGTTTTTGTTGCTACTGCTATGTCTATTGTTTCAGGTGCGGTAGCTGAGCGTATGAAATTATGGGCTTTCTTAGCATTCACTGTAGTATTAACTGGTTTTATTTACCCAATGGAAGGTGCTTGGACTTGGAATGGAGAATCTGTATTTGGTCTTTATACTTTAGGCGACCTTGGTTTTTCTGACTTTGCTGGCTCAGGTATTGTTCATATGGCTGGTGCATCTGCTGCATTAGCTGGCGTATTATTGCTTGGCGCTCGTAAAGGCAAGTATACTAAAGACGGTAAAGTAAACGCTATTCCGGGTGCTAACTTACCTATGGCAACTCTAGGAACCTTTATTTTATGGATGGGCTGGTTTGGTTTTAACGGTGGTTCAGTATTAAAACTTGCTGATATTAACAGTGCTAACTCAGTTGCTATGGTGTTCTTAAATACTAATGCTGCTGCCGCTGCTGGAGCTATTGCCGCTTTAGTTTTTGCTAAAATTTTATTCAAAAAAGCAGATTTAACCATGACTTTGAACGGTGCGTTAGCGGGCCTTGTTGCTATTACTGCTGAGCCTTCAACGCCATCACCTTTACAAGCAACAATTTTTGGTGCTATTGCTGGTGTTATCGTCGTGTTATCAATTCTAGCATTAGATAAAGTTAAAATTGATGATCCCGTAGGTGCTATCTCTGTTCACGGTGTTGTTGGTTTCTTTGGTCTACTTATCGTACCAATCACTAACTCTGGTGCTAGTTTCAGTGGTCAGTTAATTGGTGCTGCAACTATATTTGTTTGGGTATTTGGCGCTAGCTTTGTGGTTTGGTTTGCTCTGAAGAAAATCATTGGTATTCGTGTAAGTGAAGAAGAGGAATACGAAGGTGTTGATATTTCTGAATGTGGTATGGAAGCTTATCCAGAGTTCACTAGAGGTTAATATTATCCATAAGGTCTAACCTTGTAGTAAAAGTATTCAAACTTGAATACGTCAAAAAAAGCAGCGATATCGCTGCTTTTTTTTGTGTTTTATTTACGATGTTAGACTTGTTTATAGTTTATTTTTTAAGCGTTACTTTTCGAACTACAAACAATAATAAACTAAGTATTGAAAGCCAGATAAGTACGCCGCCACCGCTACTGTCGTCTTTAGGCCCGTCTTGATTAATTAAAGTATTTTTAACCGGAGATAAATCTGCATCAGTCACTGTTGATGAGTCTATAATAATTATTTGATTAATTACGACAAAATTTTCAATACTAGGAATCGTTTGATCTGTACAATTTTGGCTACTGTAATCTGTCATTGGAATACCTACAAGACCACTGTTGTTGCAAAGACTAAATCCTGCAATTTGTTCAATTACAGTCATCCCGTCACCAACTACTTGACCAAAAACAGTGAAGCCATTATTTTGCAAATCTAAATTACTGGCATTATTTGCTAAATTGAAAAACCATTGATCTGTTGCACTGTTTGGAATGGAGCTCTTTGCCATAGCAATAGTGCCTTTTATATTTGAATATATCGGCTCATTAACTACAGGTGGATTAGTTTCAAGGCGAACTAATGGCCAGTCACCTTCAAATTTAAAACCACCACCTTGCACAACAAAGTTGGGTGAAACACGATGCACTACTGAGTTAGTGTAGTGTTGACCATCAATATATTGAAGGAAATTATTAACCGTTTTTGGTGTTGTTTGATCAAATAAATTAACTTGAAAATTTCCTTGCGATGTTTGGAATTCAACAATGGTAGCATTGATAAAAGATGTTGAAGCAATGAACAATATAGCAGAGTAAAGGCATTTTTTTAATATTGATTTTTTTAACATAAGTAGATCCTGAAGTAAAAGTATCGCAGCATCATAATAGTAGCTGCGGCATAATTCAATCATTACCAAACAGTTACAATTTAAAGGTTTTAGTGCTATAAAAGAATTGAATTTTTCGTTTATCTGCCAAAGGCTTGTTCAGGGTTTAATTATGTGGCGTATCTTGTTGCTATGGTTGTTTTTATTTGCATTTGAATCTAATGCTCAAGCAGAAAATATCGCTACGCAATTAGAAGGTATCGCACAGCAAGAAGATAAAGCGATTGCTATTAATCAGCTAAGTGAATTACTTAAAAATTACAAACTTAGTACCACTCAACATATTACTATCTTAATGCTACAAAGTAGACGTTATTTAGCGTTGAGTGATCTAAAAAATGCTCTACAAGTAACTGAACAAGCTAAACAATTAGCCCAGAAAAAACGTTTATTACTGCAGTTGGCTCAAGCAGATAAATTAATTGGTATTATTTACTATTTTAAAGGTCAATATGACGAAGCGTTGGCCTTTTATCAAGCGGCATTAAGTTACTTTCAAAAACAACCTTTTTCAGTTGAAATAGCGATCAAGCAAGCTAATTTATTGAACAACATTGCTTTGGTACAAACATCTCAAGGTAATGCTGTTGCTGCGCTTAAAAGCTATCAGCAAGTTGAACCCTTATATCAACGTTACGGTAATGAAGAAGATAGAATTGATGTGCGCTTTAACCTTGCGACACTGTATATCAGCCTACGCCGCTTTGACATTGCTATTACCATGTTGAAGGACGTTATCACGAGAAGGGAAGTGATTGGAGATAAGTACGGTGTTGCTAAGGCATCAGGAGATTTAGGTGTTTCTTATAAATACTCAGGTCAATACTTGCAAGCAGAGCAATACACTTTAACAGCCTTAAATTATTTTCAAACACATGATCATCATTACGACGCTGCTTCACAACTTCATAATATTGCCGAAGTTTATTATGAATTATCTAACCTCGATAAAGCATTAAACTATATTTTGGCTGGCGTGAAACAGAGTCAAAAAATAGGCCATCAGAAAGCCCATAGCGGTAGTTTGCATACCTTAGCTAAAATATTATTTTATCAAGGTGACATTGAACGAGCTCGAATTCATGTTGAGTTATCAAACAATATCGCTAATAAAATGGGGTATCAGGAATTGATGAATGAAAACTTAGGTTTATTGTCCCTTATTTATGCCTCTGATCACAAAACAAAAAAAGCGCTGCAAGCTCAGTTGACTTACCAAAAAACAAGATTAAAGTTATCTAATGAAACACTCAATGAACAAATAGCGCAGTTTGAGTCTGAACAGTTAAGCCAGCAAGTAAAAAGCTTACAACAAAGTAAAAAACTCCAACAGTTAGAAACAACTAAATCTGATCAACAGCGCTTGTTTATTATTTTAGCAATAGCTTCTTTGTTGGTTGTTTTATTTTTGGTTTATCGCCGCTATCTTGAAGTTCAATTAACCAAAACATTAGAGATAAGAGTTAAAAAGCGTACAGAGGCTTTAGAGTTTTTAACGCAAGAATTACAAAGCGCTAACATGATTAAAAGTCAATTTTTAGCTAACATGAGCCATGAAATTAGAACACCATTAACAGCCGTTTTAGGTCAGGCTGAAGCTATAATTCATGGCGATTTTGATGATGGTGCAATTGCGAAAGAAGTTAAGGTTATCCACAGTAATAGCTTACATTTATTGCAATTAATTAATGATATTTTAGATTTAAGTAAAATAGAAGTAAACAAGTTTGAGTTAGAAAACCTCCAACAAGATTTACATGAAATAGTAAATAAATTAAATGATATGTTCACTGAGCAAGCTCAACGTAAAAACTTATCATTTACTATTACTCATCATTTACCTAGCCCTTTTATTATTGACATAGACGGTTTGCGTTTAAAGCAAATTTTAATAAACCTTTGCTCTAATGCGATTAAATTTACCAGTGAAGGTTGGGTCACATTAGATATTGCTATTATAGATAAGACATTATTGTTCACCGTTACAGATACGGGAATTGGTATGAATGAAGATCAAATAGCTAAAGTTTTTAAGATCTTCACTCAGGGTGACAACAGTATAAGTAGGCGTTTTTCTGGTTCAGGGTTAGGATTGTTTTTATCTGAACAATTAGCAAAAGCTATGTCAGGTAGTATTACCCTCACTAGTCAGTTAAATCACGGTAGTACTTTTGTTCTTAAAATACCATTTGGCGAAGTTTATCCTGTTTTAACGGATGGTAGAGTCATTGAAAAAGAAGTACCCATAACTGATACAAAGAAAAAAACATATGTAGGAAAAATTTTATTAGCTGATGATCATGATGACAATCGACGTTTAATTGCCAGATTATTAAGTGGTTTAGGTTTAGAGGTTATAGAAGCCAGTAATGGTATAGAAGCGGTTGAATTGTGTCTCAAGCATCGACCATTATTAACGTTATTAGATATTCAAATGCCTGAAATGGATGGTATAGAAGCATTAGAAAAGCTGAAAGAGCTTGGTTGCACTCAGCCTATATATGCCCTTACCGCGAATGCTATGTCGCATGAAATAGCGCAATATTTGTCACTTGGTTTTGCTGGACACCTTAAAAAACCTATAGAGCGAGAAATATTTCTTGCCACAATAGCTCAATATTATGCTGAAGTTATTGACTCTTCTGAGCAAATTAATAAGGTTATGGATAACCTTGATATATCTGATTTAGTACAATCTTTTGTTAAAAGTTTATCAGAAGATAGGCAGAAAATTTTACATTGTTGTGAAACGCATGAATATGATATTTTAGCTCGGATTGCCCATAAAATGGCAGGCGCAGCAAAAATGTTTGGTTTTACAGAGCTATCACAAAGTGCTATTGAACTAGATAAGGCAATCAATAAGCAACAATTAGAAATAATTGATGATTTAACTCACTGTTTATTAGATGAAATTAATTTAGTGCAGCATCATGTTTAAATAGTGCTTAGCAGCAAGTCATGTAATAACTCGTTTCAGTAGGTAATCTCTAGTATTCTTATTATTATATGAACACTATATATGTTAAATTTCAGGCTGTGTTATGCATAAAATTACGATTAACTCCAAACTCAATCCAAAAGAACTTAATAAAATCTATCAAGAAAAAGGACGAATACAAGTACCTCATTTTTTTACCGATGAAACAGCACAATATTTATTAAAACTCTTACTTGAGAATAAAACGTGGAGTCTCGCATATAATAATGGTAATAATTTTTACGAAAGCCCTATAAGTGAGTTAGAAAAGCTAACTACAGAGCAGAAACAAAAATTTATGAATCAAATATTTGTTAAGGCAGGTAATAATTTTCAATATGTTTTTTTTCAATATTATATTTCTCAAGCGATTGAATTAAAAGAAGAGCCTGGTCACCCATTACATCAAGTTGATGCGTTTTTAAATAGTGATTACTATTTGGACTTTATGAGAGAACTCACGTCAGAACCATCAATTAAAAAAGCGGATAGTTACGCCTCTTTGTTTGATAAAGAACACTTTTTGACAGACCATGATGATCTACACCATAAACATGATCGCGTTGCGGCATGTGTTTTTAATTTAACTAAGCAATGGGATAGAAACTGGGGCGGACATTTAGCTTTTTTTGATGATAAAGGTAATATTGAACAAGCTTTCATTCCTGCATTTAATACATTAAATATACTCTCTATTCCTCAATCTCATGCGGTTCAGCAAGTAACTCCTTTTGCACAAGAAAAACGCTATAGCTTACTAAGTTGGTTACAAAGGTAATTTTTCAGTGAAAAAAGAGAATCTTTTGTAAACAGTTAGTATACTCTTATTATTAAAGTAACAATATTACTGGAATTTCAAATGGCTAGAGAACAATTTGGTGTTTGCGCTGAACCAAACTTACATGGCAATTATTTACTCTTTAATGTATTAGATGATAAAAATGCATTTGTAAGAGCTGCTTTGTCCCGACTACCTATGTTATTTGATGATTATGCCGATCAATTTTCAGAAGCTAACTTAACTGGGGTTATTGCTATCGGGTCAAACTATTGGGATGAGTTCTATCCTCAAGCACGTCCTGCGCTGTTGAAAACATTTCCATCAATGAGTAGTGATGACCGAATTGCCCCTACTAGTAACGTTGACATTTATATAGAAGTTCGCAGTGACCGTTTTGATGTTAATCATATTATTAGTTCTAAAATTTGTCAGTTACTTGCCGAAAGTGTTGAATTGATTGAGCAAGTGCAAGCATTCCGCTTTTTAGATGGCCGAGATTTAACTGGCTTCGTTGATGGTACTGAGAATCCTCAAGGTATGCATCGCAGAGAGGTTGCACTCGTGAAAGAATGTGATGATGCTCTTTTTTCTAGCGGTAGTTACTTACATACTCAGCGCTATCAGCACAACTTAGCCCTATGGGGAGAGTTGAAAAACAAAGAGCAAGAAGACATTTATGGACGAACAAAAGTTGATAACGTTGAATATAAAAGTGAAGAAAAAGCGTTAACGGCTCATACTAAACGTACCAGTTTAAAAGATGAGCAAGGTAACTCAATCGAAATTTTAAGACAAAGCATGCCTTATGGTGATATGAAAAGACAAGGGCTGTTTTTTGTTTCGTATTGTCAGTCGCCAGAGCCTTTTGAAATTATGCTAAAAAGTATGATTCATGGTGATGAGCATGGCAACGTGGATCACTTATTGAAATATACGCAAGCTGAAACTGGCTCTGCTTTTTTCGCACCTAGTTTAACTTTTTTAACTGAACTTGAAGGTTAAATACAGCAAACACGCATGTAACTTGTAGATGATTAAGGCACAGTTTTTGATTTACTAATAACGCCCATCTGAATGAAAAGCTTCAACAACATATCGTTCTTGATTTATCGCTAATTTAGATTCAGGAGCCAAAGTACCCAACCGATATAGTGCTGGACCTGTTGGCTCTCCTAATACATATTTTATACCTTGGTGTTCAATTGTCATTTCACCAGCCTCAGCGGGGATATCGATACCAATAAAAGCATGCTGATCAATATAGATCAGCGTCATTTTTATTCTTGGCATCAAAGCTCTTAATATAGTGGCAGTTAAGGTCATTTTACTATCACAGTCACCTTGATTCTCCCAAAGTAGTTTTGCGGGTGGATTAAAGCCTGATCCAGAAGAGGTCATACGAGATTCTAAAGTAGAATAGGGAATACTTTGTACAAAACTTAATACATAGTTAGCTACTTTACGAATATTTTCAATCGCAAATTTATCCATAATAACGGGTTTTAGTACTTTAAAATCAGCCACAGAATCAGTCGCAATGTTAGCATGATCTACCTTGATACCTGTTTGTTGTTCATGTGTAATAAATGGTTGATAGTAATTTTTTTTGAAATATTGTGTGATTGCTTCTTGTTCTATTTTCTTAACTTTTTGGTAAGCAAGAGCAACATTTTCATCTTCTAGCCCCTTGACCTGTACAATTATTTTTCCATTTTTTTGTTGAAAAAAAGCTTGTGCTCCTTTTAATGGCTGATTTTTAAGTTGTTTTTTTACTGCACGCATAATAGTTTTGTGTGCGAATTCACTTTGATAAGCTTTAAGCATTCTAAAGCGTTCAAATAATGCTGCTTTTGTTAAAGAAAAATGTATTGATTGCGCTTGTTTGTTATGATCAAGCCATTGATATTTAAAGACGTATTGATCATCTTTTAATTGTTTTGAAAAACTAATTTGTTTAGCTTTTACTACGCAAGAAAGCAACAAAAGTAAACAAAGAAAAATTTTAATGGTTTTCACCGTAATTCCTAATAAGTTTTCTATACTTAGTTTTATAATAATCATTCAACATTACTCAAGCGATAGCAAAACATCAAGCGGATAGTTTATTTTGACTCAAAACTTTACTTTTATCATTATTAAGGTAGTATTCAAACAGTTGTTTGAATTGAGTGTTTGATTTTTTTGTTTTTTATGAACAAGAGTGATACATTTAGTTATTAAATTAGTAAACTACCAAGGGGTTGTTGTGGCTGAATATAAAGTTCCATTAAAAGATATGAGTTTTTTGCTTTACGAGGTATTTAAAGCTGATGAAATGTGGCAAAAATTACCAAAGCTTGCTGAGCAGGTTGATAAAGACACAGCCGAAGCTATTTTACAAGAATGCGCTAAAATAGCAGAACAAGAACTTGCCCCTATTTCTCGCGAAGGTGATGAAGTAGGTGTTAGTTTTAAAGATGGCGTTGTTACTACAGCTCCAGGCTATAAAGAAGCTTTTAGTACATACGCAGACGGTGGTTGGTCAGGTCTTGGTGGTGATGTTAAA
>Ga0209826_1001150_pt1 | contig 18576 bp, 11 predicted proteins | sample GOMGulsemesocosm_5_FD_184637 | JGI IMG/M metagenome (GOLD analysis project Ga0209826, IMG submission 184637) | Methane-oxidizing microbial communities from mesocosms in the Gulf of Mexico - GOM15C Gulf of Mexico (SPAdes) (version 2) | ecosystem: Environmental > Aquatic > Marine > Cold seeps... | reverse complement strand
GTAGTCCTTCAAGTTCTCCAGAACCATGCGCACAGCACGTTCACGGACTTCAGGGGAGTAGCTATTGGATTTCTTCATGCCTCATTCTCTCAAGAGTTGAGGCCTCCACGAAACCCGGTGTGATTCAGTTAGGACCAAACCCAGCCTTGAGAGAGTGCGCCGGGCAAGTGAGCTTTACGCCAGAATGAACACAGGCAAAATGGGTACGGGCGGCTTGCGAAACATGCGTGACCTAACAAAGCGACAGGCCTTGCCGGCTTCTATTGCCATCGTTGGGGGCGTTGCTTGCTGGCTGGCATTTGATGCGCCACTGGCGGGCATTCTGACTGCAATCACTGCAATCACCTCCGGAATCGCTGGCCAGAAATGGCTGGAGCGCAGAGTTAACGATGCGCTAACTGAAGCGCCAAATGCCTTCGATAGCGAGCTGGCAGCTCAGGCTTTCACAAACGATGACGGTGTTACTGCACGGCTGCGGATGGTACTGATCAGCGAGTCTGCGCGTATCCGAACGGCGCTGACCCGCCTAACAGACTACGCCGAACAAACCAGTGAAGGCGCAGCCGATGCACAGGTGCTTGCCAGTACAACGCGCCAGGCCCTGGCAGAGCAACGCGCTGAAACCGATATGGCCGCTACGGCGATGAATCAAATGGCAGCCTCAATCAACGAGGTTACGTCCAACATTCACAATACCGCCGACGAAGCGAGAAGCGCGTCCAGCCTTATGAACCAAGGCGCGGCTGTTGCTGATACCACATTGCAAGTAATCAAGGCCCTGTCTGTCACCGTTGATCATGTCACCTCTGCTGTCGAGAACCTCGCTGCGGAGACTGACCATATCAACACAGCAGCCAACCTTATTCAGTCAATTGCTGACCAGACCAACCTGCTGGCGCTGAATGCTGCGATTGAAGCCGCCAGGGCGGGAGAACAAGGCCGTGGCTTCGCTGTGGTGGCCGACGAAGTACGCTCTCTGGCCCAAAAAACCAGAGCTTCTACCGAGTCGATCCAAAACGTCATCTCGTCGTTGCGCCATAGCGCCAAGAACGCTGTGGAGATTGCGCGCAAAGGTAATGACGATGCAGAACAAGGGGTGCGTTATGTCAGTGAAACCAAACAGGCACTCGAAGGTATCAGGGAAGCCATGGAGCGCATTGCAGCCATGAGCCAGCAGATGGCATCAGCTGCCGAGCAGCAGTCCCACGTAGCTGAGGACATCTCACGCCAGATTACGCATATCGCCACCGCCTCAGACCAAAGCTTGGAGATGGCTTCCAAGACCAGCGACCGAGGTAAAGACCTGGAAAAAATTGCTGCAGATCTGCACAACTTGACGGAGCGTTTCAATGCCTGAGAACACCATCGTTGCATCTGAGGCGGTGCAGGGCATGGACGTCAACGAGTTGCGCACGGCATTCAGCTTGCAGAACGCACTGCTCGATGCAGCCGTTGATGGCATCATCGCGATCAGTGCAAAAGGCATCATCCAGATGTTCAATCGCGGCGCTGAAAATCTCTTTGGCTACAAGGCTGAAGAGGTCATCGGCCGCAACGTCTCCTACCTAATGCCTGCGCCTTTCGCCAAAGAGCATGATCGCTACATGGCCAACTATCATGCCAGCGGTACACGCAAAATCATTGGAATTGGTCGCGATGTCGAGGGTAAAAAGCGCAATGGAGACGTATTCCCCCTGCACCTGTCTGTTGGTCAGGCTGAAACGCCCCTTGGCAGAATGTATATTGGCATCTGCCATGACCTGACCAATTACAAGAATGCCTTGCTGAAACTGCACTCGGCGGAACAGCGTTACCGGGAAATTGTTGAAAGTCAGACAGAGCTAATCATGCGACTTGATAGCAATATGCGCCTCACCTTCGTGAACCCTGCAATGTGCCGGTACTTCCACTGTGATAAGGGCCACTCGCTTCTGGGGACCAGCCTGATTGAGCACGTGCATGAAGATGACCGCATAGTGCTGACACGACAACTGCCAAACCTTACAGAGAACCCGGCACTGGAAACTCTGCGAGTACGTATGCGTCGTCCCGACGGCGATACTCGCTGGGTTGAATGGCGGGTCCGTCCGGCTAGCGACAAGGACAAACTCGACTCTTGGGAACTGCAGGGGTTCGGTGTAGACATCACGGAAAAATTACAAGCCAAAGAACAGGTTGCATTTTTGGTCAGCCATGATCAGCTTACCGGTTTATTGAATCGCAGAGGCCTCAAGGTCGCGCTAGATGAGCGCCTGAATCAGGGAGCCGACAAGTGCTCTATTCTTTCTATAAACCTCGACCGGTTCGATTTAATCAACGAAACCCAAAACTACGCCACTGGCGATACGATACTCAAAATGGCTGCAGAGCGAATCAGGAGCTCACTTGCCAACCAGGATATCTGTGCGCGGCTAACGGCGGATGACTTCATGGTCATGCTTGAGGGTGTATCCACCGCCAAGGATGTGCACTCAATTGCCAACCGCTTGCAGCGACGCTTGGCCGAGCCCTACCGCATCGAGGACAGAGAGTTTCACCTGACCGCCTGCATAGGAATCAGCATTTACCCTGAAAACGGTGTTACTACCGAAAAATTAACCAGGGGAGCGCAAGCAGCACTAAGGGAGGCCAAATCCAGAGGCAGACAGGAGCTCGCGTTCTTCTCGGAAGCACTGGAGCGAAGACAAAAGTCGGATGCAGAACTTGAGCTGGGCATTCGTCAGGCGCTGGACTATGGTCTCTTCGAACTGGTTTATCAACCAAAGTACCGCTTGATCGACAATACGCTTCAGGGGTTTGAAGTGCTGCTTCGCTGGTTCCACCCAGATTGGGGCCCTGTTAGCCCAGCCCGCTTCGTACCGTTTGCGGAGCAACATGGCCTTATTGACCGTATAGGGCGCTGGGTGCTTGAAAGCGCTGCCAAACAATGGAGCTCCTGGACTCGTGCAGGGCTTATCGTGCCTCAGATGGCAATTAACATTTCCACCAAACAGCTGGAAGCAACGGACTTCAAAGCTTACCTGTTAGGAACCTTGGAAAAACACGATGTCCCCGCTGCAGCGATTGAGCTCGAAATAACTGAGGGAGCAGCCCTGAGTCAAACAGATCAGCAAATTGCACTGATCGCGGACCTTCGACATGAAGGGTTCAGCATCGCTATCGATGACTTCGGCACTGGCTATTCATCACTCAGCCAGCTATCGAGCCTGCCTGCGACGACCCTGAAGATTGACCGTGCCTTTGTGAACAAGATTATGCCCGGCGCAACAAAGGAACCTGTTATTGAGGCAGTTATCGCACTCGGGCACTCTCTCGGCATGCAGATCGTGGCGGAAGGGGTGGAAACGCAAGCTCAACGTGAGTTTCTCCACCAGCATGGCTGCGATATTGCGCAGGGATTTCTGTACTCAAGGCCTCTGCCGGCAGCGAAGATGAAAGAACTGCTCTTCAATCAGACCACGGTTAATGCGGTGCCTCCAAGCTGACGCACACACAGAGTTGGGCTGCATCGTGATTTACCAAGTGCAGCCCAACGCTGATTCGAATAGTCAAAACCGGGAGACACCAGGCGCTCATATTGGAGAGCAGCCCTATACCACCATCTAACTCCCGTAAGTCCAGCCCTTTCACCTCACCAAGTTACAGTGGAGAGAGGAAGGCTGAATGCAATATTTCCTGAGGTTCGATCAAATCACAGCCTGATTGACCACAGTTTTCTGCTGTTAATTGAGTGGGTAAGCCGCCATGAGCCAGAAGTCCTCCTATCAGTTGAAAATCTCGTCAAACGCTCTGGCCCTGGAGCAGCTTACCCGTCCCCTCCTGAGATTGCTCAGCCAAGTGACCGGAATGGAGTCTGCCTATCTGACCATCATCGATAGCGATCGTGGTCGCCAGTATGTGCAGTATGCGTTGAATGAAGATTCGATGATCATCCCTGAGGGGCTGAGCGTGCCTTGGGAAGATACATTGTGCAAACGGGCTATCGACGAAAACCGTTTCTACTCAGACAACGTCTCTGAATATTGGGGCGACTCGGAAGCAGCCACAGCACTCGGCATCAAGACGTATGTAAGCACTCCTATTCGCTCAAAAACAGGGAAGCTGCTCGGTACAGTCTGCGCCGCTAGCAGTCGGCAGATTCCTGCGAAGCCTGACGTAGAGGCATTGCTGCCCGTTCTGTCTGAGCTATTGACCTACGCACTGGAGAGAGAACGTCTGATCGATGAGTTAACAGAAAGAAACGCTGAACTGACCAGTTTGGCGTTGACCGACTCATTGACTGGCCTGCCAAATCACCGAGCCCTCCAAAGCGACCTGGAGCATCTGCTGGCATTGGCTGCCAGAGAACACAAATATGCGCTTTTGAGTGTTATCGATCTGGACGACTTCAAGCAGGTGAATGACACCTACGGACATCTCGCCGGAGATCACCTACTGAAAACGGTCGCGGAGAACCTTCAAAACAGTCTCAGGAGCAGCGATATCGTAGGGCGTGCCGGAGGAGACGAGTTCATCGTCATGGCATTGGGGCCAGCAATGAACCAGAACGACGTGGACAACGAAGTCCGTTTGGCATGCGAGGCCCTGCAGAACCGGCTCACATCGGCAACGCAAGGCCCCTTTACACTGGAGGACGGGGAGCGTATCCCCTATCCCGGAGCGAGCGTTGGCGTTGTAGCACTTACGCCGGACAGTACATCCGTTACCGAAGCGCTGGAGCAGGCAGATAGGGAGATGTACCGAGTAAAACACGCTCGTAGAGATCTGCTCACGGGTAGCACTGCAAACCCGTAGCAGATACCTGCAGCGATCAGGGCCTGGAACAGCGCCACCCCATTCACTCGCGCTTGGCCATCACGCATAATTACTCGCTCCCCCCAAAAAGCCATTTGGACCTACCCACGTGACACTTCATCAACAGGTTCTGCTTGTTTACCCCGCTTCCCACGAAGCGCGGATGCCGGATATTCGCGCCTTTGCGGCAGAGCGCGGGATTTTGCTCCACGAATTTAACAAGGAGCGCTTTCTGACTGAGCCGGAACGAAGCCTGCAAAACGCCGAGCATGTTGTTGTCGTTGTTGAAGATGAGGACATCAGCGAGTACGTCAATCTGGCTAAACGCCTGAGTTTCTCGTTAGGCATCATACCGGCCAACCCTGGAAGCCGCCTGCACCGCTGGTTCGGCCTACCCTCGAAGCGCGATGAGGCACTGGCACTGGCTTTTTCCATCAGTTCTAGTGCGTTGGATGTGGTGCGCTGCAATAACGAAATCGTGCTGGGCATGATGATGCTGGGTGCAACCCCATTTCTGGACCAGCGCAGCAAGAGATACCAGAACCGGAGGATCTCTCACTGGCAACATCTGCTGTACTGGCTGGCTCTGATCTGGAGCAGCCTGCGCAACCTGCTGGAAATCAAACCATTCCCGATTACCCTGACGACAGGCAAGGACGTCGTCCTGAAGACAGCCATCACAGGACTGGTCTCAATCGAGAATGAATTCAACAGCGCAGCAGCCAAGCTGATCAATACCAGTATCTCAGCGCAAGATCGCAAAATCTCGACCATCGTTATCGCGCCAAAGTCGGTGGTCGAGTATGTCGCCTTCCTGTTGATGGCCGTCATCAAAGGCGAGAAAGGAGTAAAACGCCTGCCAGCGGCAGTCAGCTACATAAAGAGCCAATACCTCAAACTGGAATCGCCACGGCCTTTCACATACTACATTGACGGCCGTAAGCGGCATGCAGACTCAGTGGAACTGGAGCTGTATCCAGAAGCTGTACGCATCAATACAGGCCAGATCCTTCAAGCTAACCAGCCAAGCAGACAGGAAAGCAAAGACACGATGAGGGTCGATAACCTGCCGACCAATGAGAGTCGCTTGCAGATGATCGAACGCCACCTGCCATTGTTCACCCGAGCCCTGGAGGAGGATTTCAAGGACCTGTTCTTGCTACTGCGGGAAAACGCCCAAGCTCGCGCACATTACATCGCCCTGATGATTCTTAGCGTGGTGGTGGCTAGCTTCGGCCTGTTCTTATCCAGTGCAGCGGTGATCATCGGGGCCATGGTACTGGCACCTTTGATGGCACCGATTATCTCACTGGCGATGGGCCTACTACGTGGCGACCGCACCCTGCTTGATCGTTCACTGCTGACCATTGGGATTGGGGTGTTACTCGCTCTCGGCACAGCATCGCTAATTGCGCTTCTCATCCCCATTGATCGCATCACTCCCGAAATGGCTGGGCGATTGCACCCTAACCTTCTGGATCTGGGAGTGGCAATCGCGTCCGGCATTGCCGGCGGCTATGCGCATGCGCGCGAAAACGTCATGAAAAGCCTGCCCGGGGTGGCAATTGCCGTTGCGCTGGTCCCACCACTGTCGGTCGCAGGCATCGGTATCGGCTGGTGGCAGTGGGAAGTTTTTAGCGGCGCACTGCTGTTGTTTATAACGAACCTGGTCGGCATTGCCCTAAGTGCCGCATTGACCTTTCTGGTACTGGGCTATGCACCACTGATACGCGCAAAGCGTGGGCTGGTAATTTCGACGGCGCTGTTACTCGTGGTATCGATTCCTCTGACATTGGCCTTTATCGACATGAACCGCCATTGGCAATTCGAGCGAGACTTGAGTCGCAATGGCCTGCTGATCAACAACAAGCCCATCAATTTTGGTAATTTGCAGATCAACCGTCAGGGCGGTAGCTTGCTGGTCCGCGGCGACCTTATCTCTGAGGAGTGGCTCCATCGCAGCGATCTTGAACGACTGCGTATTCAACTGGAAGATAAATGGGGGTTGCCGGTCTCACTGGAATTGGGCGCTCGCCTGAGTGTAGGAGACAAATCGAGTAGTCAATGAGCACGTAAGCACCACCACAGCGAACAAAGTGGGCTGAGATACGTGCTGATTGACTAATTAGCAGCCAGCCCCGGCTCACTCTCGCGCAGGATGTTGCTCGCTTGCTCTAGCCGCGGCCGAGAATGTAGCCTCAAGCCGATCCACGTATCCCGCTGCCAATCTGCATTCAGCAGTTCGGCATCCAAATTCAGTACGGCGTGAGCCCGCACAAACAAAACCTGCCCTCTCAACGCCCGACTCTGAGTGCTATTTAGCGCAGAAGACGCGAGCAGGAAGCCAACCGCCGCGCTGAAACAAATTAGCGCTTGAGCAGACGTCCAAAGCCGTAATACTGTATTTATATACAGTTAACAGGTTTCAGAATGTCAAACGCCACCTTCATCGCCACGCTCACACCATCAACCCACCTGATCAGTCAGTTCGACGCGTCGGTGCCCGCTGGCTTTCCCAGCCCTGCACTCGATCACATGGAACAGAAACTGTCACTGGACACCCTGCTGGATGTGCATGCACCGCACACGTACCTGGTCAGGGTGTCAGGCAACAGCATGACGGGAGTAGGTATTCATGACGGGGACGTGCTAGTGGTCAGTCGTGCCCTTAATGCAGGTCATGGCGATATTGTGGTTGCGGCAGTGAATGGAGAAGTGTTCGTCAAACGCCTGCATCGCCAGCGCCATCAAATCATCCTGCTATCGGAGAACCCCGATTACGCCCCCCGCTACATTCTCGAGGGCGATGAACTGCTGATCTGGGGCGTGGTGCGCAACAGCATTCGCTGGTACAGCACCAGTGACAAGGCATGAATAAGAGCTACGCACTGATCGACTGCAACTCCTTCTATGCCAGCTGTGAACGGGTATTTCGCCCTGACCTGGCCCGAACGCCTATTGTGGTGCTGAGCAACAACGATGGCTGCGTGATCGCTCGCAGCGCCGATGCAAAGCCCTATGTTGCCATGGGAGAGCCGTTTTTCAAGATAAAGGATACATTGAAGCAATACGGCATCCTGGCCTTCAGCAGCAACTACGCCCTCTATGGTGACATGAGCGAGCGTGTCATGAGCCTGCTGGAGTCGCGGCTGCCGGCAGTTGAGGTGTACTCCATTGATAAGAGTAAGTTGTATAGTGCGGACGCCTAAGCTATTGAGTTCTATCTATGGACATTGTTAAGCGTCCCAGGGGCGTTGAATGGCGACGCTAGAGCGCATTCATTTCGTGCCCCATTACCTCGTGCGCAGAGAGAACGCAGTCGCATACTCCCCCAGTAGCAGCCGGCCATCCATTGAGGGCTTGCCCCAAATCTTTTGGGCAGACTATGCACCTTGGAGGGAGGCAAACCTGTGGGCAGTGGAGCGAGCAACGACTGGTGACGCTTCTCTTAAGACCGTTGCCAGTAACATGAATGGCCTTCTCAATTACGCTAAATTTCTTGAATCTCGTGATTTGCAGTGGTTCGAGTTTCCCGCTCGCAAAGCTGACCGCTGCCTGGTGCTATACCGAGGGGCGTTGATCAAGATGCGCGATGCCGGCCAGATCAGCCCATCCACGGCGTCTGAGTACATGCGCAATTGCATCATGTTCTATCGGTGGGTAAGGCATAGGGAGCTTCTTTCTCCACACGTCCAGCTGTGGCGGGAAAAGCCCTACGTCGTTAAATACTTCGACCGGGTGGGGTTCGAGCGAACGATCAGCGGAACCACCACCGACCTCAGCATCCCGAACCGTAAGCGCCCAGGCCAAACGCTTGAAGATGGGCTGTTGCCAGTCTCGGAGACCGATCGCGATGCAATTCTGGATTTCGCCGCAGAGAACGCCACGCCCGAGCTCTACCTCATGTTGGCCCTTGGATTTTTTACCGGGATGCGGCTCGGCAGCATCTGTGATCTCAAGATTCAGTCTCTGGAGCGCGCCGCCCCCGACCCTTCCGCTGAAGGGCTTCTACGCCTTGCAGTTGGTCCAGGCGCAGCTCCGCCAGTGCACACGAAATTCGGTGTGACTGGCCAGGTCTGGATACCCGAAGCGTTGCGTGATGAATTGCTGGAATATGCCAAAGGCTGGCGGAGGATGGAACGAGAGGCGAAAGCCTCGCCCGAGAATCGTGATTTGCTGTTCTTGACCCGCTTTGGTAACGCCTATGGCAGGCGCGGCACCGATCAGTCATCTGCTGTGAATGTTGAGATGTCCGAGTTTCGAAAACGGGGCGTCAAAGCAGAACTACAGGTGCTCCGTAAATTCCGCTTCCATCAGTCGCGCTGCACCTTCGGTACCGAATTGGCACGTCTGGCGCTATCGGCTTGTGCCGATGTCGCTATTGTAATTGCGACGGTCAGCGACGCGTTGCTCCATGGGCCTAACTCTGAAGCCACCACCTTCAAATACATCCGATTCGTACAGGCACTGCCGATCAAACAAGCCCTCTCAAATAGCTTCATGGCGGCATTTAGCGGGATCGGCGCTGGGGCGCGGCACGATGGATAGTTCCGAATTCGACCTCACTTTCCCGATGCTTGAGTATGGGGCCACTGAAACGCCCTGGGACCTCCGGCCGCTGCTGTTTCGCGGAGGTGCAGCAGCAAAGGTGAAGCATGTGGGCCGCCAGATCGCGCAGGGCGAACTCGGCAGTCCCTTGCCGGAACGTTTCGAGCTGGTGACGCAGCTGCATGAGCACATGACTGACGACCTTGCTGGTGGCGGAAGTCGCTTCTCGGTGCAGAACAAGATCAGTGCATTGCGCCGATTCTTTGCCTGGATCGATTCAGAAAACGTGAATCTCAGTCTCGAGACGGCGGCCGACACGTTCATTCGTTGGACCGATCACTTGCTCCAGCGTCATCGAGTCGAACGCAATTTCAGCGATGGGTCCCTGTACGATCTCACCAGGCTCACGGCGACGATGCTGGACCGAGCATTGGACCGCCAAGCAAGCCTGAGCAAGAGCACACGTATTCGCAAGCCGCGCGGCAAAGGCAAGGTACATACGAGCAAAGCGGACAAGCAGAATCTGCAAAACACCTTCGCATTCGGACACCTTCTAGCTGACGTATGCGAGGCATTGACCTGGAGGGGGACAATGGCCCCCCTCCCAGTTTGTATTTCGTTACGCACCGGCCAAGTGCTGGAACTATGGTCGGGATTGCAGAGCCCCGAGAAAGTAGCGGCCCGCCGTACCAGGCCGCAAAACCAAGCGCAAATCGAAGCATCCCTGGCGGCGCGTGCCGCCCACGATGCAGATCGGACACTGCGGACCCGTTTCCCCATCGTCAATTTACGGATCGAGAGTGAATTGCTGATGTTCATCGCCCAGACCGGTCTGAACCTCCAGCAAGCACATACCCTGCGGGTTGAGCAGTTTCATTACACCAGCCACATAGACGGCTACCAGGTACGTACCTACAAAAATCGACGGGAAGGAGAAGTGCTATTCGAGATCTTTGCCAGTTATCGAGAGTGGTTCGAGCGCTATCTCGAATGGCGTTCCGAATGGTTTCCCAATGAGCCGGATGGTTTGCTCTTTCCGCTTATACGTAGCGGGGGACGAATCCTAGAAGAGGCGACGCAGTTCACGAACGTTACGCGCATCTGCCGCGAGCTTGGCATACCGATAGTGAGACCGCGAAAACTGCGCGGGACGCGCATCAACTGGTTGCTTCGGGAGTCCCAGAATCCCCAACAGGTTGCGGAGTTGGCCCAGCATACGGTGCAAACGCTGATACGCGTATATGCCGACCCCCATCCGCAGATCGCTATGGTGGAAATTACGCGCTTCCATCAGCAAACCGATCCGTCCCTTTCACCTCCTGCTCCTGGTAGATGTGTATCGGCCACACCTGAACCAGTGGGCACGATGCCGAAGAATGGTCCGCGACCCGACTGCATCAATGCTGCCGGTTGCCTGTTCTGTACCCAGCACCGGGATATCGAAAGTGAGGATCATGTGTGGTCTCTCGGTAGCTTGCGCCACCTCAAATCGCTTGAACTGGCACGCTACCGCCCATCCAGTTCGGGTAAGCACCTGACGACAGAGCATCCGGCCCTGCTGGTGATCGATCGGCTGACGGCCAAACTGCGCTTCTTCGAAGAAAGTAGCGAGGTCCGCAGGCTTTGGGTCGAAGAAGCCAGAGCGCGCATAAGTGAAGGTGACTACCACCCGGCCTGGGATGGCTTCATCCGATTGGCAGAACTGCGACAAAGATCAGCATGACGAAAAATATTCTTTCCGAACTTGGCCTCGGCATCGACTCGCCCCTAGCGATTCCTGATGCGCCGAACTACCGTCCGCCGTGCTGGCCACCGCAGCGTGATTGGCCGGTCATCATAGATGCCGCTGGCCAGGTGGTGAGCCGTTGGGGCGATGCCATTTGGCGGCTCGACCCATGGGCGGGAAAACGGCTCACTCTCAATTTCGGCGATGGCCCAGCTAAGAAATATGTCGCCGCGATCGATCCTGCGAACGCCGATTTATTGCGGACCGTAATCGGCTGGTGGCTATACGGCCCCAATGGAGCCCGTGGATACCGAGGCCTGAAAACGCGCTTCGACCAGATGCGTCGGCTGTTCGTCTTGTGCACTCAAGAAGGCATTCTCGCATCCGAACTGAGTCATTTTCCGCGCGTTGCCGACCGTCTCCCGGAGGTGCTCCAGGCTTCCCGGTCCGGTGAGTTCTTGGCATTGCTGCACGAACTGTACGAGCGGCGGGATGCGCTGGGGTTCACCTTGTTGGATCGCGCAGGGTTGGCACGCCTCGCAGCGGCCATGCCCGACCACCAGAAGCTCCAGACCCCCTATATCCCGCCCCGCATTTGGCACTATCAAATCACACGCTTGCGCGAATGCCTGGATGACTTTTTGGCGCATCGAGGCCAAGTCGAGGAGTGCTTCCGCTTCTGTCTGGCTGCCTATCGGCACAACTCTGCCAGTCTCCAAGGACAACGCAGGCCACAATCGTTCTATCCGTTTCAGTGGCCGTCGGATGGATCAAACGGAAAGTGGACTGGGCGGCAGTACTACGGCCCATTCATCGACACCGCGCATCGGTTTGGCATGGTGGAACTATTTCGTCGCTGGCTGGGAGTGAGCGACGACGAAATTCGCATTCAAACTCTGAGTCGCTACCTCAACCTCGTGAGTCGATCTGGACTGTGCTATCTGCTGAATTTCAGCCTCATGCGAGTCGAAGAGGCTTGGAACCTGCGCGCCGATTGCTTGCACATAGAACGTGATCCGCAGTTTGGCGACATCCATGTATTGTGCGGACGAACGACCAAGACGATGTCGGATTCTGAGGCACTTTGGGTGACGTCCCCGTCAGCTCAGGTGGCAGTTGAAGCCATGCGTGTGGTCGCAGACCTCCGCGCAGAATGCGATTCTCCCCCCGGCGAGGCCTCGGTGCCGGATGATCCGGCCAAGCGCTATCTGCTTGATTATTGCCTTGAACCGTGGGGAACGAAGTTCACCAAGATCAACCGCACGATTCGGCCATCGATTCCGAGCTATGCCCATGTGCTTCAGTGGTTCGACAAGCTGTTCGACCGTGAGCAATTGCGCATTACGCCGGAAGATTTCGAATTGGCTCGGTTGGTGACGCCGACGCTGACCGACGAGTTTGCGGTCGGCAAAATCTGGCCGTTGGCCTGGCATCAACTCCGACGAACCGGCGCAGTGAATATGCAGGCATCCGGGCTGGTCAGCGACGCTTCATTGCAGTTTCAGCTAAAGCACGTCGCCAGAGCGATGAGTCTCTACTACGGGCAAAACCATTCCAGGGTACGGCTGGAAGAGAAGGCCCATACCTACTACGTCCGCACCATGTACGAAACTTTGGGTAGGCAGCTGCAACAGCTGACGAGCAACCGATTCGTCAGCCCCCACGGCGAGAAGCGAAAATCTGAGATTGTCCGCCTGATCTCAGCCTCTGATGCTAAGAAAGCGATCAATCTGGCTAAGAAGGGGACGGTCACTCATCGACCGATTTTGCTGGGCATCTGCACGAGCCGTACCCCCTGTCCCTATGGGGGCATCGACAATATCGCTCGCTGCGGAGGGGGCGACTCCCCCGGAGAAACCAAACCATGTGCGGACGTTCTCTATGACCCCGAGCAACTCGACGAAGTCGAAGTGTTGGAGGCGGTATTGGATGAGCGCCTGGCCGCTGCCGAGGTAGACAGTCCGCTAAGGACTTCGTTGGAAGCCCAGAAACGTAGTGTGGAGAATTATCGCCATGTCATCCGGCAAACATGAATCCGCTGACCCGGCTAAGCGAATGAGTGCCGGCGAGCAGTATCGCGCAGCGTTCGAGCGGCTGAAGAGCAACAAGCCCGAACGACTGCCGAAGGGGACGCCCGTAAGTCAGAACAACGTTGCCAAGGAGGCCGGCAGCGACCCCTCTGCACTGAAAAAAGCTCGTTTCCCCCTACTGATCGCTGAGATCCAAAAGTACGTGGAAGGACACGCTGAGCAACGTCCGCCATCAGTGCGCCAAGTCAGCTTATTAGCCCGCAGAAAAAATCGTGGACTTCGAGAACGGATCGAGGAAATCACGCAGCAGCGTGACCACCTAGCCAGCCTACTCAGTGAGGCCGACGCCACCATTCTTGAGCTGTACGACCGTATTGCGGACTTGGAGCGCCAACTGCCGGCCTCCAATGTGCTTCCTCTTGATCCGCGAGGCCACAAAAAACTTTGAAACGGAGAGCTCGCAATATTCGAAAGAAACACAGCCATGCCCGACCAGCCCGGCATGAAACGTCGGGCTAGCCGCCGAAGAGCTTCTTGCGTTGCGCGGTCCGCTCCCGGCGTAGATTCTCGTAGGCAGTTCGGCGTTTAGTCGCGTTTTTGATTAATTCCAGGACCTGGGCGATATCGCCGAGCAACTCCTCACGCGCGGGAAGCGGTAGTTGGCGCTCGCCTGGGGTGTCGTGGGCCTCGGTAGCTTCGCAGGCCCGCGCATACACTGCCAGCAACTGCTCCCACTCCTCTGCGGGGTGGCCAATGACAGCACCAAATGCTTCTACGCTCACCACATCGCTGAACGGCTGGACGGTATTGTTCAAAAAAACCTCGCGTATGGCGCGCTCGACAGTGCCTCGGAGGCTTGAGTATCCCGATGCGATTTGCCGCTCAAGCTCATCATCCGGGTCGCTGCCGACCGGAACGTTCAGCGCTTTCGCACGACTTTCGAGATCGGCCAGGCGGGCCTTGGTGTCCATCGTCGTCCACGTCAGCCCCTCGCTCACTAGTCCCGGCGACTCGTCCCAACCGATGGTCTTGTAGCTGGCCGAGCGATCAGCGCGCTGAAGCGCCATCGCGAGCTCGGTCAGGAACACCGCATCATGGGTGAACACCAGCACTTGGCGGGTCTCAGCCAGCGCTACCAAACGCCGAGCTATGGCCCGACGATATACGTGATCCAGCGACGTAGACGGATCGTCGAAAATAACGGTCGAAGTATGTGGCAGGGATTCGAGCTCGGCGAGGAACATAGCCATCCCCAACGCGCGCTGCTCGCCCTCTGACAGCACCTTGGAGGCTTTCGCCGTGATTTCCTGCAGGCGCAGCGTGACCTTGGTCACCCCCAGCTCTGTGCGCCCGCTCAGGTCGGGTTGCACCCGTCGCTTATAGCCCAGGGCTTTCAACTCAGCATTCATGGAAGCGGCCAGAGCCTCGGTCACATGCGTCGCCGCCAGGGACGTCAGTTTGCGTGACACTGCCGCTGGGTTGAGGGCGGCATGGCAGCGGCTCAATGTGGCATGGACCTGACTGTCCTGAACAAAGCGCTCCACCGCGCCAAGCTGGTTGGCGAGGCGTTGTCGGGCTTCTAGCTCTGCCAGTTCTTGGGTCAGCGCCAAGCGTACAGCGGGATCGGCAGAGGTCCGCAGGGTATTGGCGTCGACTCGGAGCGAAGCAGCTTTGGCGGCGAAGAGACTATCGAGGTTTGCTTCGATAGGAAGCGGTTCTGACTCGGGGGACCAGTTTCCAGTTTGCAGGGCTTGGCTAACCCAAGTATGCCGGGCGGTCCAGACCGATGCCGCTGCGGTGATGGCAGCGTGTAGGTCGGGCAGTCGCTCCTCCACGTCAGCCCGTGTTGGCACATCCAGAACGTTTAGATCGACAGCCTGCACCTTCCCTAGAGCGTTCATGCGCGCAAACGTGGCGGCTTGCGCATCCGCCGTGGCGCTGTCGGCGACAAATGCCGCGAAACGCCGCATGCGCTCCGAGGCATCCGTTGAATAAGGTTGCTGGCAGAGTACGCAGTAAGCGTCCGGTTCCAGGTGCGGGAAGGGATGTTCAGGGTATGCCGTCTGCTGAGAGAAAGCCTCAGCGGCTCGGTACATCGTTTGCCAGAGTTCAGCTCCTGTGCCTTCCAGCAGCGTGGCGGTGGGTGAGGACGTTACCGGCAACTCCATGGCGTTCAGTGTGTCTCGATCCTGAAGACGCGCTTGCGCCAGTTGCATGGCGAGATGCGCGGTTTTTTCCGTTGTAATCAGTTCCTTTGCCCGTGCTATGGCACGATCATTCACCCAGCGCTGGACTTCCTCGGCTCGACGCTGCGCCTGGTCCAAGCGTGTCGCCAAACGTTCCAAGGCCAGCGCCTGCGGCACAGGATCGCTTTCCAGTAATGTCCGCTTCAGAAACTCCAGTCGCCGGAGTTCATCGTCACCGACCGTCCCTAATCGAGCAAGCACGGCGCGGTCCGAGTCCCCACCTAATTTGGCGATGTAGCGGCCGACTTCGGTGTCACCCTTCAGCGGTTCGAATTGCCGGGTATCCAGAGCCAAGGCATTGCGTTCGGTCCCAATCCGTGCCTGTAAATCACGCTGAAGTAGGACCAGGCGCGTCAGATGAGTGAGTCCGTAGGGCTGAAATGCAGGGGTCCCTTCCGCGTCGATGTAGTCATTGGCACAGGCCGCGTCGTAGACCGAGACCGAACTCAAATGCAAATGGGCCGGCCCGTTCTGGACCCAACGTGCGGTTTCCGGAGTGCCATCCACCAAAATGGCGAAATCTGCTGATGGCGGTCTAGCTGGGGTTGCCGCCCCAAAAGCGTCGGGCAGGACCTCCACCCGATGCCGAGCGTTGCAGGCATTCTTGAAGACGCGGGCGTAGCCGGATTTGCCGGCGCCGTTATGACCAAAGAAAATGGTCATGCCCTCCGGTGCGAGGTCAAAGGCACGACCGGACGGGAAGCCGTTTACCTGGTCTAGCCCCGAGACACCCACCAACCGCACGGTTGCGCCACTTCCGGCGCCTGGTACGTCGTCCAGCGTGAATGGCCGTGCTCCCCCCGTGGTTGCGTCTTCCCGTTCTTGCTCGCGAACCATTCGCAGAATGGTCTCGATGTCATCTTGGGTTAGTTCGGCCCGGGCAAATATCCGGCGCAGTGCTTCCTGCTGCCAGGGTCTGAGTCCGCCGGCCCACCCAATAATCTCGTCCAACAATGGCATATCCGTCTCCTTTCCAGATCCGCCGATTAAAGGCCGCGCCCAGTTGGATGGCAAGTGGCCAGCGCCTTCGAGGTGCTTCGCCGTGTTCCGTTTGCCTGCCTTCCTGACCGCCACCCTAGTGGCTTGTCCGGTCGTGACGCTACACGGGCAGAATTTCTGCATGCTGGCCAGTATCAAGCCGCTCTAAAGTCCGCTACCGGAAAGCGCTGTTTAGCGGTGAGAGACGGGGAAAGTGCGGAAGCTACTACCGACGCAAGCGATGTGGTGAGCAGTCCTCAGGTATGTGCGAAATTGCACTCCTCTTGACCACCAATTTGGGTTGGCGTTGACCACGGATTGCGTTCAACTTGACCAGGGCGTGTCACTGTCACGACCGTCAGAGAACGGCCAAAAGCGGTCATCTGGTGTTTACAAAAACAACGGCGATTCAGATATTGCGCGAGGTCCTACGCCCTTGTTAACCGGCGGCCACTGCGCAGCAGCGGACGTCCGCGTTGAACTGATTGTTAGGCCCGTGCATCTGCTTCGCCACCTTCTTTTTCCTCAGGGTAAGACGTCAATAATGCAAGACTTGTAGGCATGAACCACTCTCGGACGAGCTCCTCATACATACTAGAAAGATTTGCTAGGCGACGCCAAACATGGACATCACAATATTCAAGAAACGCGTCGAATTCCTTTGGTGCGATCCCAGCTTCGATGTTGGCCTGAATATCTTCCAGTTCATTCTGGCTCCAGCCCATAGGTTTCCAAAACTCGTGACCCACCCAAATATCTAGTCGAAGAGAAGCTTCGGTGAAGGTTTTGATCATCGCCAATACGCTATCCTGTGATGCTGGTTCGCCAACCAACGTCAGACCGCGAGCGCGGCGAATCTCTTGGTGCTGGTAGTGAAACGTGCCAAACGCCCGGTACATCTTGGAGCGTTTGCCGTAGGCCCTCAACGGCACTAAGTTGTTCTCTAGGTTCAAGATCTGGTTAGCTAGCGGAATGTGGATCGTCTTATGGCCCTTCTCATAGAATTTAGGGTCTTCGGGGATAAGTACTTTTTCGATGTAATCGTTAAGGCAAACGAAATAAGCGCTCTTAGTATTCGTGTCCACGAGTATTAGAAGAACGGGAACAGCAACCCCCATAGCCTGAACGGTCAAAAGTTCAGGTACTTCAAGTTGAAATTTTGCAACTGGGATATCATCGAACTTAGTCCTGTCCTCATTCAAGGGCCCCTTTGCAACGTTGCCACGGTGATATGCCCGCCTTGTTCCATACTCAATTGAGCCTGAACCTTTTAACTGGATAAAAATGTTCTCACCGAGGGTCTCTGCGACAGTTTGATCTTCGTCTAGATAGTCAAAAAGCTCGACTACACAATCGATTCCATAGTCTTCGCCATACGAATGCACAACCCACGCTTCGGGGAGATTTTCCCTCAAAACTTGGACTGATATATCCTCCCGAACCTGATTTACCGACCGACGCTTCCTACGAATATCCATTCTGAATTCCAATTTTTGGTGCGAAAGCCAACCCCGGAAGCCAACCGCCTAACGCGCAACTCAGCCGCCGCCGGAGGCGATCGGCTGGAGTGAATGGTTAGAAGTAGCAGCGCCTGGACGAAACATAAGGATGAGAATAAGGATAAGGTTAGCGATAGGCACCACGAAAGCCAGAACTCTCCAACCGGACCATCCCAGGTCCCTACACCTAAAAACACCCACGACTATAAGGGAGGGCGGCCGCAAAAACTGAGTGCAACACCTGACCTTTCCGGTACGGTGTCGCCATGTCTTACCACGAACTCAGTCTCGAAGAACGCTCCAACATCCAGGTCGGTCTGCTGCGCGGCATGAGCCAGCGGGCCATTGCCCGAATGCTTAACCGCAGCCCCTCGACGATCTGTCGCGAGATCCGTCGTAACCGCGGCGCCCAAGGCGAGTACATCACCCAGCATGCCCAGCGAGCGACGTGCGAGCGCCGCATGCCCTGCCGCCCACAAAAAAAGCTGATGCCTGGCACCGAGCTGTTCGATCTGGTCGTCTACCTGCTGCGAAAACGCTTTTCTCCCGAGCAAATTGCCGGCAAGCTCCGTGCGATGGAATTCCCTAACTTCGAAGACGCCTACGTCTGCCGCGAGACGATCTACAACGCGATCTATGCACTGCCCGTCGGTGAGCTGCGCAAGGAGTTGATCCTTTGTTTGCGCCAAGGCAAGACGACACGTAGACCACGCCTTGGCGGTGTGGATCGGCGCGGGCAGATTCCAGAGATGGTC